>Ga0070706_100000482_pt1 | contig 47067 bp, 33 predicted proteins | sample KBSK5501metaG_FD_65476 | JGI IMG/M metagenome (GOLD analysis project Ga0070706, IMG submission 65476) | Corn, switchgrass and miscanthus rhizosphere microbial communities from Kellogg Biological Station, Michigan, USA - KBS K5-50-1 metaG | ecosystem: Host-associated > Plants > Roots >... | reverse complement strand
TCGATGGCCCGCTGGTAGGCAGTTTTGGCTCCCGCGAGGTCGTCCTGCTTCTCTAACAACTGCCCCAGGATGCCCGCTGCCAAGGGGGCGTAGTCAGCGTGGCCACTATCGATGGCCCGCTGGTAGGCAGTTTTGGCTCCCGCGAGATCGCCCTGCTTTTTGAGCAGCACCCCCAGGTTGCCCGCCGCCCGGGGGGCTACATCGGGGTGCCCACTGTCGATGGCCCGCTGGTAGGCAGTTTTGGCCCCCGCGAGATCGCCCTGCTCCTCGAGCAGCAGCCCCAGGTTGCTCTCCGCCAAGGGGGCTGCCTCGGCATGCCCACTGGCGATGGCCCGCTGGTAGGCAGCCTTGGCCCCCGCGAGATCGCCCTGCTCCTGGAACAGCAGCCCCAGGTTGTACGCCGCCATGGGCGCCGCCTCGGCATGGTCACTGGCGATGGCCCGCTGGTAGGCGGCCTTGGCTCCCGCGAGATCGCCCTGCTCTTCGAGCAGCACCCCCAGGTTGTACGCCGCCTTGGGCGCCGCCTCGGGGTGCCCGCTGTCGATGGCCCGCTGGTAGGCGGCCTTGGCTCCCGCGAGATCGCCCTGCTTCTGGAGCAGCACCCCCAGGTTGCGTGCCGCCCTGGGGGCCTGGTCGGCGTGGCCACTGTCGATGGCCCGCTGCCAGGCGGCCTTGGCTCCTTCGAGATCGCCCTGCTCTTCGAGCAGCACCCCCAGGTTGTACGCCGCCCCGGGCGCCGCCTCGGGGTGCCCGCTGTCGATGGCCCGCTGCCAGGCGGCCTTGGCTCCTTCGAGATCGCCCTGCTCTTCGAGCAGCACTCCCAGGTTGTTCGCCGCCCCGGGCGCCTCGTCGGCAGCCTGCCGCCAAGCGGTTTCTGCCGTGGCCGACTTGCCAGCGTCATAAGCAGCCAGGCCGATCACGGGCAATTCGGTAGACTCCGCCTGCTCCAAGGCAAGGGACCACATCGGGTCAGGAACTGGCGTGCTGGTACCGGTGAGTTGGTCGACCAGGTAGTCGAAGGCCTCGAAGACAGGTCCATTCGAGCCGGTGAAGACCTGGCCGAGCAGAGCAACCGTCTGGTTGATCTTCGCCGTGGCCCAGGCCAGGCCCTCATCAATCGCCTGTTTGGTCCTCGGCACGTCCGGCCGGTCGGCGAGATAGGTAGGCAGCCCCCTGGCGAGGACCTGTTCTGAGACAGGGCGGGTGAGGCCGGTCCGGCGCCAGTCGACAGCGGCCCGCACAAGCGCATGACCAACCGGATTGGCGATCTCGCCCTTCTCGAACTTGTCGAGCGCCTCGGGTCCGGCTCCGAGGTACTCGGCCAGCCCATAGTGCTTCACCGCAGCCAGCACACGGGGATCAGTCACCGCCGCCTGGATCTGGTTGAGTTCGGCATTGGTGTTACGGCGCTGGAGCGAGATCTCGCTGAACCGCTGGAGCACGTCCCACTCGGGCGGCCACAGCTTATTCTGTGGCCGATACGTCTCCCATTGCTCAGTCCGGATCGCGGCGACCACGATTGCTCTGCCCGTGATGAGCCGATTGAGCAGATTCATGTCCAACCCGTCCCCGAGGAATCGCTCCAAGTTCTCCAGCCAGACCACGATGCCGGCCGGGTCCAGCCCCCCGTCGAACAGCTCCCGCAGTGACTTGCCGGACCCCGCAATGACTAGCCGGGCATCCGGGAACTTCCGCTTGACAACCTCCGCTGCCATCCGGGTCTTGCCGGACATGGAGTGCCCCACCAGCAGCACTGCCCGTCCTTGTCCGACCGCTTCCTCGAATTCAACCTGCTTGTCCCGCTCGATATAGGGCACCTGCATCCGAGCCGCATGCACCCCCAACTCCTCCAGCCCTACGTCCCGGACCAGCGGCAGCTGGCGATGCTCAATAGGGACCGCCACCCGCTGTTTCAACAACCGTTCCCGGGTGTCGTCTTGCGCGCCCCGAGCCCGCAACTCTGGGACGATCAGCGCCACAGCCGCGGCCAGCACGGTCAGCACCACCTGAAGTCCCACGGGCCATTTGAGGACCTGAGCGATCGCCCACAGCACCGCCGCCAGCACCGCCGCGCCCACCAGCCACCATGCCCGCTCACGGCCGCGGCTGACAAAGCCTACTCGCCGTCCTCGTCGATGCCAAGGCAACAATCCGCCGATCCAGAGCATGAAGCCGAGGACAGCCAGTAGGACAGCACAGCCGATGAGCAGTAGGCTGAGCGTCACCCAGGATGGGACCTGTTCGTTCTGAACCGTCTTTCCCTGTGGAGCTGGTTGCCTCTTTGTTGGCGTTGCCTGCGGGCTGATTGTTGCTGCTACCTGCATAGACACGGTAGATCCGCGGTATGCCTGCGCAGATCCCGGCACGATCACCGCTACGAGCACCAACCAGAGCAGACTGCTTGCCACGACAACGACGGTCGCGCACAGGCCAGCTTGGCGGCCCATCTGTTTCCCCTCTCTCGTCACTCACAAGAGATCGATACACATCCATTTCACGGGTGCAGGTGGGGAACCATGGCCAGTGACAGGTGATCGAGGAGCCACACAGGCTTCTCCATCGCCTTGCAGTGCACGCCGCATCTACGTACTGAGACGCACGGCGCTCAGTTCACCCGAGCGCCAGACCACCGCACCCCCGCCGGGAGTATACCACATGTGGTATAGCAAGGTCTACAGTGTCACTTTGGGATAAAGGTGACACTCTATTACAGCTCTACCCCTACGGACGGACGAGCTGCGTGAAAAGTGACACTATTTTGTGCCCGTCCGGCATCCACGAGTAGGGGGTGGTACACCTGGAAACTGGCACAAATCTGTGGTACCCTGACGCTGTAAGCTCGAGGCCGTGCTAGGAGGGCCGGCGCCGTGGTCGCCGTCCCCTACGGGTTCCACCCGCACACCTGCCCGGTGCGCTCGCTCCGCGCCTGGCTGACCCTGTCAGGGATCTCCGAGGGCCCGCTCTGGCGTGAGGTCGACCGCCACGCTCGCCCCGGCTCGACTCAGCCCGCTACTCCGGCCACTCCCTGCGCTCCGGCATAGCCACCGCAGCTGCGGCCGGCGGCGCCCCCGAGCAGGTTATCATGCGCCAGGGCCGCTGGACCAGCCGGGCGATGGTCGATCGCTACGTCCGCCACGGGACGATCTGGCAGGAGTGCGCCGCCGCCTACATGGGGCTCTGAGTCAGCTAACGTGCGCTTCGTCGCACATTCGTGTGTGTCCCAGACATAGAAACCAGAGAGGGGGAAGATGCCCTATGCGAACCGATCGCCTGGAAACGTTCACGGACCGGGCCGAAGAGGTAGCTCTCTTTGACTCGGACTTGCTGCGCGGCCGTGATCCCGAGAAGCCCTGGCCGCTCCTGCCCATTCTGACCTTCATTGCTCCAGGAGGCAGCGGCAAGAGCACCCTCATCGAACACCTCATCGAGCGATGCAGCGTGGATGGGAAGCCCGCTCTCCCCTATGCCCGCCTCGATTTTACGGTCCCGGGGACTCCTACGGACCTGCTTCCGATCCTCATGCTGCTGCGTGACCAGTTGCAGTTGCATTCCGACGAGTACGACGAGCATCTGCCCTTTCCTCGGTTCGACCTGGGAGCCCTCATCGCCCAGGCGGCCACAAAGGCCCTCTCTGAGATTACCCCAGACAACGTGCGGCAGAGCCTCTCCACGGACAAGAAGCTCTTTGACTCTCTCCTTGCCGGGGGCAGCACCCTTGGCTTTTTGGTTCCGTTTATCCCTGCGGTCTTAGCTGGGGTCAAGATGGCTGGGCAGATCCCGGCCGTGCAAGACACCGTGCAACGCATCTTGAGCCACCTGGAGGACAGCACCGACTGGAAGTGGTACCGCACGAAGCTTCGCCTGAGTGTCATGATGGGAATGGACGATGTCCTGCTACATCTGTACGAGTTGAGCCTGCGAGGCAGGCCGGAGCGAGAGGAGCTGGTCAACGAGTGGTTGCCTGCGGCCTTTGCCGCTGATCTGTACGGTGCACTGGTCGAGGCCACCATACCGAAGGCCTGGACCAAGGTCGCCAATGTGGTGATCTTCCTGGACGGTTTTGAGGCTTTGCAGAGCGCCTCCAGCACAACCGCTATGCAGCTCTTGCGAGGGCTGGCCATCGAACCGCGCAAGCAGGGCCAAACGGATCCCCTCTTGCTCGTCATCGGTAGTCGCGACCCACTCCCGGGCATGACCGAGGACAATGCGAACCGATAACTTCTATCACTTCTTCGCTGCTCGTCAAAGGGCACTGCTTGATAGAATTGAACAAGCGACTGGCAAGATGATCAATCGAGATACGACTTTGTTACAAGCTCAAGAATGGGGTGAATTTCCTGAGCCAACTGAAGAAATCGAAGAGGAGATAGCAGTTTCATAGGCTGTGACTGGTATTACTTCATTAGTTTCGTAGGAACGGCCTCTACTGGCTGCTCATTGAAGAGCGCTCTCAGGGAAGTATTGGCCTAAAATGGACTTGTTTCCAAAACTCGCAAGAGTCACCTACTGCAATTTAACGATGGAAGAATAATCAGTATCACAACTACGTGTTTTCCAATCGTGCTACTACTGCAGCTAGATCTGTCTCACTTGCTCTGGTGTAGATGCGCGTGGTATCCAGACTGCTATGTCCGAGCAGGTCAGCGACATCGGTGAGCGGGGTTCCTGCCGCCAGTAAAGCACGCGCGAAAGAGTGGCGGAGCGTGTGAGGTGAGACGTCATCGAGTCCTGCCAGATGGGCATATTTGACCACAACATCGTAGATGGCATGAGCTGACAGCGGTTCGCAGCGCTGGCCCACGAATAGCTGCTGTACCTCACTTGCCGGGCGAACCTGCAAGTAATCTCGAACGGCTGTGCGGGCCTCTGAATTGAGGGGAACCCGCCGAGCTTTGTTTCCCTTGCCTCGTCGCACATGGAGATGGCCGGAACGTTCACCAAGGACGAGATCATCGAGTCGTACCGCCGCCAGTTCGCCAGCACGCAGTCCCGTATGGTAAAGCAGCACAACAATGCAGCGATCCCGGATGCCCTGCACTCCTCTCGCCTGCTCAACGCAACGCTGTAGCCGATACCATTGCTTGCGATCCAATGATTTGGGCCCATGTTCGATGCTTGCTACATTGCGAATGCGTTCCGCCGGTTGCGCCTCGGTGAACTGGCGCTCTTTGGTCCAAGCGAAGAAACGGCGCAATGCTGCTAATCGCCGGTTGATGGTAGCCGGCGCAGCTGGCGGAACCTGCTCCTGGAGAAACTCGCGATAGGCACGAATATCGGTTGGGGTGATTTCACCGATAATAAACGCCTGAAAGTTTCGGATATACCACGTTATAAAATGGCCAATATCTGACAGATAGGCATTTGTTGTATTGCTACTAGCGTCTTCGGTATAAAGGTATTGTTTGAATGCGTCAAGAAGCGCTGGAAGATCAGTTTTGGAATGAATCATGACGGCGTATCCTCCTTACAAGGTAAATAGTTACATGGTTTTTCTCGTATTTCGATGGCTCACAAAGCATGGATCCGGACAAGTGGGATTATGTGGTGAGTTTTTGGACCGTTAGCCATGGTTGTATTCTGGCGTTTGAGCGTAGTGGAGATGGGTTTGGGGAGGGAAATGCGGACATAATCCGCCTTATTGGGCTAGTTAGCTTCAGAAGATCAATCTTGCCACCTAGCCTACCATGTGGTGTAACCGCTTTTCCCATACGAGAAACGCCGGATAGCATAAAGGCATTGGGTTACTCCTCGCCTACCATGTGGTCATGTTGCAAAAGCTCGTATCTGCCAAAGCAAGATTTCAAGAATTTCTATGGAAATTGAAAAACTAAGTTTATAATTTTCCTATTATTTCCTCAATTAGGCATCTGATGTTTTTTCTCTGGATACATACTTTACAAATTGGTAGAGGTATATTATAATATATCGGGTGGTAATTTGAAAACGGCGATTCTAATCGCTATTTGGCAAATATCCACTTAATCCTTCTGTCCTACCTAACGCGTCCTGCATACGAACAGCACCCTGGTTGTAGCATAATGGGCATCAAAACGAGTATGTAAAATTTCTCCGTTGCCATCGTCTACCAGTTTGGATTGAAATTCGGTTATCACTGTAGTTGTAAATGCTACCAATGATCAACCTGGCCACAAGTGGGTTCTGCAGCGATCAAGTTGATCATTGGTGAGCGCTCTGCAACCATCTTCCGATCTCTATGACTATCGTTGGAGGGGATGAATGGAGCCATCACTTCCATTTGATCAAGGAACTCTTACAATTGTGTCCGAGATATCTTCCCCCGCCATCCTACTCGAAAGTGGAATACACTGTACGAGGAAAGGACACTATGTCGAAGGGATGATATACTTCACACGCGCTCGCGAACGGCTCTCTGCCGATCAGATGGATTTTGCTGCTGCGCTCGATGCATTTATACAAAGCCACGCCCGTTACTTGCAGGCGCAAGAAGCGCTTCATACAACGAGCAGGCACTTTGTTGAGGCCGATACCGAGCAACAAACACAACTGGTCGCCCTAGAAAAGCTACTGCTAACCTTAAGGGAAGAGGCTGACAGGGCACCTATGCCTCACACTATAGTCCAACCAACCAAAGACTCCTGGGAGTATCAGTCGCCGCAGTCACTGCAACTGCCATCTGCCGACTCCAACTTTGAGCAGCCATCACTACTGCACTCATTCCCCAAAGACTGCGATATCCTACCTGCGCTGTACTTCACCTGCTTCGGTCGTTTCGAAGTAAGGCGGTTAGGCCAATCAATTCGCCTCTGCTCAAGTCGCAGCGGACAGAGTATCTTACGCTATTTAGTAGCCCAGCCGGGACACCGTGCAACAAGTGATACGCTTCAGACCCTGTTATGGCCTGAAGAGGAGCCAGAAGCGAGCCAAAATAAGTTGCATCTTGCCATCAGCGCTCTACGCCGTTCACTCAACCATGGCTGTACCTGTAAATCTGGCTGCGGATACATCGTATGCAAAAATCAGGTCTACCATCTCAATCCAACAGCCGTGGTCCAGACTGATCTAGACGAGTTCCTGCAATGCTATCAGGCTGGACGGCGGACAAATGAGGAGAGGATAGATTTCTATGAGAGGGCCTGCCGCCTTTACACGGGTCCCTTCCTACCTGAGGATAGGTACGCCGACTGGTCCTTTCTTCAGCGGGAGCAGTTGAGTCGTGCATACCTTGCTATGTGCAGAGTGCTCAGCGACCATTATCTGAAGATCAAACAATATGAGGATGCCTCCAAGTGGGCCACAGCGATTCTCCAGGAGAACCATTGTGACGAGTGGGCCTATCGGCAACTCATGCTAATATATGCTGCCCAGGGGTGCCGCAGTGAAGCCCTACAACAATACCAACGTTGCCAATTCCTACTATGGGAGGAATTAGGTGTACATCCATCGCCTGAAACAGCGCACGTATTTCAGTCCATCCTCGCACACGAACCTCCCTCCTACCAAGAATACAGCGAAAACACAGCGAAAGTACAGAGAAGATACAGCCCTTCATGATACAGTTGTGAAAGAAGGTTGGCAGAGCAAGCACAGAAAGATAGCGAAATGACACACCTTACTCGCATGCAGCATGCCGTCATACCGGCAGAGCCATGATGAGCAATGAGATATTCTCTATTCTGGTGTGGTGCTGGCATGACTCTCAGACTGACACTATTCAGTTGCGCCTGGTACATGTCGACACAGCCGAAGAAGTGCGTCTCAAAGAGGGCAGTTTTCTTTTGCGAATATCAAGAGATAAAGGTTCATCAGTAGAACGCTGCTTGATTCGTCACATTGCCAGTGGTCGCGAAGCTTACGTGCAAAGCGGTCGGCGACTGCGTGCTTTTGTCGAAGCCTGCCTACTGGAAGACACCGAGCCTAAGCCAACGGACCCTGGCGCAGCAGGGACATAAATATTGCCACTGTTACTACAGTATGGGAGCAATGGGAAAGGTATTTAGAACTACTCATGTACACGACTTTGCGAGCAACAAGCGTAACTCTCGCGCAGTACCTCCGGCAACGTTTGCAGGCGGATCCATTCCTGGCAACTCTCTTTAATCCGGGTGGTGGTGGCACGATGGATGTGTATCTTAAAACCCCGAAAGAGATGACAGATGTCCAGGCCGAAGGACTATCCATCTGGCTTTATAGAGTGGTACGCGATGAGGAAAGCCTGAATGATCCACCAGAAAGGATTAGTAATACTGAACTTCAACAGCCTCCCTTACCTTTGCGCCTTCACTATTTGATCTCGCCGGTTGTCATTAATCAGTCCAAAACTAACCCGAATGGAGAAACAGAACAGGCCATTCTCGGAAAGGTGCTTCAAGCATTCTATGACCGCCCTCTACTCAGTGGAGTGGATCTTCAAGATGACTTGAGTGGAACATCAACTGAACTACGCATTCGCTTCGAGTCATTGACGCTGGATGAAACTTCGCGTCTCTACGATGCGCTTGAAGGACCCTTTCAACTATCGGTTTCGTATGAGGTGAGCGTTGTCTATATCTCTTCAGAAATTGAGGCTGAGAGCATCAGCCCCGTACAGGTCGTGATGCCAGAGTATGGAGTCATCGTCTCCCCTTAGCAGGAGCGCTGAAATGATGGTGAGGACATGACACGTCGAACCGTTGCAGTCGATGGACAACTATATACGTTTTCATCCGATGACGAGGTTCCGCTATCTGAGCGGACATGGGCGTTAGTAGGCATGCAACTGGTGGATGAAATCACAGACGAACCAATCAGCAGTGTAGTCACTATTGAAGCTGCGGAACCTGGTTTCATTCCTCGTGTTGCCAGCGATGGCCTGGTTGGGCTGATTGGTATACCTTCGCGTGTGTTTCCCAAACTGGACGTGCAAAGCTATACCATTCACCTGACTGTCACAGCAGAAGGTTACGTTGCGCGGCAAGTAGCAGTAACCATCGGGCCTGAGGCAACGTTTCCGCATACCTTTACACCCATTTTTGGTAACCTTCACCTGCACCGACAGCCCGTCACCATCAGGGGGAGAACGGTTCTCACCAGTGGGATGACTACTCTGCCTCTTCCCGGTGTTACGATACGTGTCACGGGTATCTGGCCGACTTTTCCGTCCGCTCACTCGAGCGTGCCAGCCGGTCCTCCCAACCTGATCTCCCTGCAGCCTCCCCTCTATTTCCCGAGGACGGCTGCAGCGGGTCGACTCAGGCGTAGAGACGTAATGCAGGTTACGGGAGAGGACAAGCACCTGCTTGAATGGCTTCCCATAGGGAGCAACGCTCTCAGCCTGTCTGATCGGGTGAATCTCACAGCAGGAGACATCTTGCTGATCGATCCACTCAACCCTGATATTACGGAATATCTCACCATCGGTGCTATTGCGGGAGCCAGTACCGCCGATCAGCCAGCCAGGATAACGTTGACTTATCCAACAGCTCATGAGCATCGAAGTAACACGACTGTGCGTAAAGTCACCCTGCAAGCGCCAGGCTCCAATAACCAGTTGAACCGGGATGCCATTGTCGGAGATACCTGCGTCTTTTTGGCCAGCATGAACAATCTCGATTCGGCAATGACGGTGGAGATAACCGATGGCACCAACCCTGCTGAGTACCACCAGCTGAGTCGCTTTTCAGTTACCAGTGATTCCGCAGGCTATTTCCAGCTACCTCCACTGAGTCGCGTGGCCCAGTTGGACATTCAAGCATACGATGGAGGTATGCACCCACCTCCACAGCCGACGCAACCGACTGTCACACGAACATTTAGTCCAGACTATTCTCTAAGGGAGAATCACATTGATTTCACTTTTAAATGATCGCTTAGCAATTTGAGACACACGTCGGAGGACTGTTATGCCTGAATATCTTGCTCCAGGAGTTTACGTCGAGGAAATTGACACCGGAAATAAGCCCATCGAGGGTGTAAGTACGAGTACGGCCGGTATGCTCGGCGTCACCGAACGCGGCCCTGTCGTTCCTGTTCTCGTGACCAGCTACGGAGAATACACGCGCTGGTTTGGCGGGCGGCTCAATAAGGAAGATTTTTCTAGCGGAAGTGACGCGCACTGCTATCTACCACATGCCGCAGAGGGATTCTTTCTCAACGGTGGCAAGCGGGCGTACATAACGCGGGTGCTCGATACGGCGAAGGCAAATTCTGCCTCTACTTTTCTATTCGATCGCAGCACGTCCGGATCTTTCAACAGCTTGCTATTGCGCACAGCGGGCGAGTTAACCGGGACAGCAGTAAGCCCTCCTCCCCTGTATGTGTTGGACGCAGGCCTAAATACTAATGACTGGATTCGCATTGGTGATGGAAGCAATGCCGAATACAGACAAGTGATCACAGTAGCAACTCCCGCCACTGCTCATATCTCATTAGATTCTCCTCTCAGCCGGTCGCACAATGTAGGAGCTACTGTTAACCAATTTACATACACCTCCGGGACCCCCAGCACATTTACGCTGGCTCCCGTCGGTAAGAAAATTGCGCAGAGGGGCGACCAAACTATTGTGATAGAGGGGCCTACTACTGCTATCACTTCGTTACAGTCAGGGACAGATCAGTTGTTGGAAATCGGTGCAGCACAATACCAGGGTGAGTATCGGTTTGTGGTCAGTGTGACGAATGTGATAGATATCGACGGTGTCAATTCTCAGGCCAGTGTACTCCTGGATAGCCGTCTAATGATGTCCCACACCCTTGGAACCCAGATTAGACTGGTGACGATACCGGCATCGTTCCCGACCGGCGATAGTGACACTTTGAGTGTAGCAGCATCTGCGGGCGACAGATTAGTTTTTATTCATGCGCAGTTTAGTACCCTCAATAATCTCATTGTGATCGACGATGCTGATCATTCTATCCGCGAAGTCAGGAGGATCGGCGAACTTGACCGACTTCCGCTCGCAAACGCCACAACTGAAATGTACCCTGCTGGATCGATTGTGGAGGTCGTCACACTGAACGATGATACCCGCCACATTGTTGCTCCAGCGCCAGCCGCTGGTGCTACTACTATCAGTGTAGATGACGTAACCTCACTGGTAGCCGGTCAAAAGGTGCTGGTTGATCCAGGTACTATTCAGCAGTCCATGGTAATTCTTTCCGTCAATTCGACCTCTAAGCAGCTCACCTTTACTTCACCATTGACAGCTGTTCACGCCATTAACGCCCCTGTAGTTCCCGTTCCCAAAACCATGACAGCGACGGCCAACGCTGGTACAACCCTGATAGCACTGGATGATCGGCTCGGGCTTGCGGAAAACGATATCTTGCGCATAGGTGCGGCATCTGATGAAGAATATGCCACAATCAAATTAATTCCTAACCGCTCTCCCGGTGGAGCGGCTCCCGATGCGGGCAATGTGCTGCTTGACCATCCATTGTTCCTGAGTCATGCAGCAGGAATCCGGGTATGGCGAGAGCAATCACCTACTGTAGCTCCCATTCAGCCCACTGTGACGGTCCTTGATACCTCCGCTGGAGCTACCAAATTGGTGGTGACCGATGGAAATAGTTATATAGCTGGCGGGATTATCCGTCTCACGACCCTTTCTAACGGTGTTTCTTACCTTAGCCTTGCTGGAAACCCCACAACCGTGACACCGGCTGAGGTAACGCTGTCCACGACGCCCCCCACACCCGATATGGCCCCGCTATTCAACTCTCTGGAACACGCCCATACAGCCGGGTCAGTCGTTGTTAGTTGCAATCCACCATTAATGCAGATCCAGGCCCTTGATGCCGGGGCTTGGGGCAATCGCCTACGTGTGTCCATTGAGTACGAACCTGTCGGACTCGTCTCGAAGACCAACATCGATACTATCATAAACTCGACGCACATTCGTCTCGCCTCAGCTGCAGGAGTAGAGCCAGGAACTATCCTCGAACTGCGGGATCCACTGAATAATAACACGGTGGTGGGTGACCCAGTGAAAGTACAGTCCGTCGATAGAGCATCCAACTACACGATTGTCCTTCAAGGAACTGGCCTATTGGGCCCACAACAAGCACCCAATCTGATCGTTCGTTCGCGAGAGTTTCGCATGACCATCCAATTCCTGCGGCAGCCCGACCCGGCTATGCCTTCTCGGAATGAGATCATCTTGGCGACGGAAGCGTTTCGCTACCTCTCCATGGACCCTCGCCATAGCCGTTATGTCCAAACTATCATCGGCGATATTAATGGTCCACCTCGCCTCTCAGATAATCGGTCTGAAGGGGAGTCGTGGTACGTGCGCGTTCATGACCGGTCACCCTCGGAGGATGTTCGGCTCGGCCCTGAAGCCCTCGTGGATATTCTTCCCACTGGACAGCAACGGCCAGCCAGGCAGAGATTAGAGGATGGTTATGACTCAATTGCAACGCTGACTGATGACATCTACATTGGTACTGACGATCCCGATCCCACAAAGCGAACGGGCCTTTTTACCTTCAATTATATTGACGATATCAGTATTGTGGCTGCTCCTGGGCGAACGAGCGCCAGGATGCAAGAAGCGCTCATCGACCATTGCGAACTGCTGCGCTATCGCTTCGCGGTTCTGGATGGTCCGCCACCACCCGATGATTCGTTGAGCGACGTTCAGACGCAGCGGCAGCAATTCGATACCAAATACGCGGCCCTGTACCACCCGTGGTTGCTGATCCCTGACCCGTTCCCGCCGAGTCTCGCCAATATCGCGAACTTTCCCATCCCTCCAAGTGGGCATGTACTGGGCATCTATGCTCGCACCGATGAGGAGCGCGGTGTGCATAAGGCACCGGCTAACGAAGTGGTGCGCGGTATCATCGGCCTGCAGCGCACACTGAACAAAAGCGAGCAGGACATTCTTAACCCTTACCCGGTTAATATCGATGTCATTCGCGACTTCCGTCCCAACGACCGGGGACTCCGAGTATGGGGGGCACGCGTTATTACCAGCGACACCGACTGGAAGTATGTGAATGTACGCCGCCTGCTCATCTTCATCGAGGCTTCAATTGACAGAGGCCTGCAATGGGTCGTGTTCGAGCCTAATGCAGAACCTCTCTGGGCGCGGGTTACTCGTGTCATCAAGAACTTTTTAACCGTCGTATGGCGTAACGGCGCCCTTGAGGGAACGAAGCCCGAAGAAGCCTTCTTCGTCAAGTGTGACCGCACCACCATGACACAGACGGACATCGATAACGGGCGCTTGATCTGTGTTATCGGCGTGGCCCCGGTCAAGCCCGCTGAATTTGTCATCATACGCATCGGTCTCTTTACGGCACAGGCAAATACCTAAAACAGAGAAAGCGAGGTAACATATGCCGACAGGTAAACGCAAAGACCCCTATCGAGCCTTTAATTTCCGCCTTGAAATCGATGGCCTCACTGCCGGGAGCTTCAGCGAGTGCAGCGGACTTTCAAGCGACGGAGATGCAACGGACTACCGCGAAGGTACCGACATACCTCTTACCAATCGTAGGTTGATGGGATTGCGTAAGTTTGCCAACATCACTCTCAAGCGCGGCTATACTGACAACAACGAGCTATGGGACTGGTACACCAACATCATGAATGGAATTCCAGACCGTCGCAATGCCTCGATCATCCTCATGGATGAGCAACGCAAGGATGTTCTGCGCTGGAGTATCGAGAACGCATGGATCAACAAGATTGAGGGGCCGAGTTTCAAAGCGAGTGGTAACGAGGTAGCTATGGAGTCTGTGGAACTCGTGCATGAGAGCTTAACGCTAGAAAAACCATAGAAAAACCAGACTAAGTGCCAACAACGGCTAAGGAGTTTGAACCGATGGCAACGTACCTGACACCTGGAGTCTATTACGAGCGCGTAGATGCCACTGCTCCTGCCATCACTGCCATCCGCACGGATGTGGCAGGCTTCGTAGGCATTGCTCTGCGCGGACCCATCGATACTGCCGTGCCTGTGCAATCGTGGCGGCAGTTCCAGGCTCATTTTGGTGAGTTCACCGGTACAGGCTTCCTGGCCTACGCAGTCCGTGCCTTCTTTGAAAACGGCGGGAGGCGGTGCTGGGTGGTGCGCGTTGCATCGCGCGATCCAAATGGCGGCGCTATGGCAGCCGGAATATCGCTGCAAGATTCTTCCGGAAATGATTTCTGGCGTATTGCCGCCTCCAGTCCTGGCGCCTGGGGAAACGACCTCTCTGTTCTCCTCACAGAGACTCACCGTGCGCAAACACTTACAGATCCAAAACGGAGTACGCCCAACGCCTCTGCCGTTTCCTCAACCAGCGGGTTTAGGCGAGGGACGATGGTGCGCCTCTCCCAGGGTTCAGCTCCGCAGGCCTGGAAAGTGGTTTCCAATGTTGATCCCATAGAGGAACGCCTGATCTGGCTGCAAGAGAAGCCAGAGTTGAGGCTACCCTATGACAGCCCTGTGGAGGGATTTGACCTGGATCAGCCCATCCTCATCGAAAGCGTAGAATATAGTCTGGTAGTAAAAGAATTGGGTAACCCTATTGCCATATATGAAGGGCTTTCATTGGTGCCGGAGCATGATAACTATGGCCCTGGCGTCCTCGCTCCCTTCGTCATTCCGACGGATGTCCAGGCTCAGCAGACACTCCCACCTGTGCCACTGCCTATTGTTATCGAGGAACAACGCCAGCTTCCCTTGCAAGTAGTGGAGCCAATTCATCTTCCACTTACCCAGCCTCAAACGGCTCCGTTACCCCCTGTCTCGCTTGCAAAATCCATGACAGCGGTTGCCAATGCTGGCACAGCTATCATTACATTGGATGACCGTCCTGGTCTTTCGGAGAATGATATCTTGCGCATCGGCGTAGCACCTGATGAAGAATTTGCCACGATTAAACAGATTCCTAACCGTACTCTTGGCGCGACTCCGGATGCAGGCAATGTGATACTTACCAATCCACTGAGTCTGAACCATGCAATAGGAACGCTTGTATGGCGACTGACTCCACTCGATGCAACTATCCAGCTCGACGGGGGGGCTGACAGGTTAACACTGCTGACGACCTACGATTTCATTGGGGAAGATATCTCCCCATTGGACAGCGACGAACTGAAAGAGCAGAAACGGCGCGGCATTCGAGCGCTGGAAAGCGTGGACGAAGTCTCTATCGTCGCTGTACCCGATATTCAAATCATTCCCGTATCGATACCGGCGAAGGCTCCACGACCACCCTGTATACCGGATCCATGTCTGCCGCAAGAAAGTATTCCGCCCGCGACTCCCAGGACGCCTGCGGAAGTTGAACTCCCACCGGTCTTTTCTGAGGAGGATATATACCGGGTTCAAGCTGCCCTGGTGCAGCACTGCGAAGAGCTGCGCGATCGCATTGCTTTACTGGATCCGCCTTTCTCAACCTCGCAAGACAATGAATTAGGAGTTGGCGCTGTTCGCGCCTGGCGTAGTCGGTTCGATTCCAAATACGCCGCCTTTTATTATCCCTGGCTGCGCGTAGTTGATCCGCTGCGGTCGTCCATCGCCATTACACGTGACATTCCTCCTTGCGGTCATGTGGCTGGACAATACGCCCGGACCGATTTTGAGGTTGGGGTGCATAAAGCTCCCGCCAACTCACCATTGGTGTGGGTACAAGACGTTACTGTCCCTGTGAATGACGCTGTTCACGGCGTCTTAAATCCGCTGGGCATTAACGTCATTCGTGTGCTCCCCGGTCGCGGCATTCGCATCTTCGGAGCCAGGACTGTCAGCAGTGATCCTGACTGGCGCTACGTCAACGTCAGGCGCCTGATGATGATGATAGAGAAGGCGGTGTATCTATCGACGCAATGGGCTGTATTTGAGCCCAACGATGTCTACACTCGCGCCAAGCTGCGACTTTCCCTGACGAGCTTTTTGATTGCCTTGTGGCAACAAGGGGCACTGGTGGGCAGCACAACGCAGGAGGCATTCTTTGTGAAATGCGACGAGGAAAACAATCCACCCCGTGAACGTGACAACGGGAGATTACTGGCAGAGGTTGGCGTCGCGCCCTCCAATCCTTTCGAGTTCATCGTCGTTCGGGTTGGGCGCACAGACAACGAATTTGAGATCAGTGAACTTTCAATGAGCAGAGGAGGTAAGTGATGGCTGCACTCGGTGCTTTAGGAGTCCGCCTGGATCCGGTAAAAAGTTACAACTTCCTCATCAGCCTCCTGGACACGAGCAGCTCTCTGGCTCTGGCGAAGTCCATTGCCTTGTCGGCTATTACGGACGTGGCTGTGGGAGGCTTCAGCGAATGTAGTGGTCTGGAAATGACCCTCGATGTGGAGCCATACAAAGAGGGTGGGCGCAATGGGGAAGTTCTCAAATTTCCTACCAGAGTGCAATGGTCGAATATCACGCTAAAAAAGGGAGTAGGAGCAAGCACAGCCCTTTGGGACTGGCATTATGGATTCGTTGAGGGCAAAGGAAAGCGGCGCGACGGCATCATTGTTCTGCAAAATGACCTGCATATCCCTAACAACATCTGGTACTTCCGCCGCGGCCTGCCTGTGAAATATACGGGTCCAACCATGAACGCCAGCCAGAACAACGTGGCTATAGAAGCGATTGAAATGGCCCACGAGGGAATTTATCAGCTACCCTTTGTCGGCATAGGTGCTGCTGTGTCGACGGGGATTATAGGAGCAGTGACCTAACGATGGAAGTACATATCAATGACATTGTGAGCACGGTACATGCAGTAGACGGTGATGCCCTGTTAGCACCGCAAACGCTCGCAAAAATTGTGCAGGCTGTTTTAGAGGTTATGCGCGAACAAGAAGAGCATCGCATGCGTGTGCGTTCAGAAAAACAAGTCAGCAATGGAGTGCGCGATGAACTGGACGAGGAATGGAGATAAAGTATGGAACCTACAAAACGCGCACAATTACTGGTAGATGGAAGAAAAGAACCTATCGTAGTGCAATTCAACCCAACTGAGTTTTCGCTGGACAAAAGTGCCCAAATTGCCGAGATTACTATCCCCGGTCTCGATACCCCGCTGTTACAGTTTGTGCGCGGTCAGAACGAAAGGCTGACACTCGACCTGTTCTTCGATACAACAGAAAATGGGATGGGACAAGGCGCTACCAGTGTCACAACACTAACAGATCCCTTCTATGAGTTGGTGAAGATCGTACCGAAGACCCACGCTCCACCAATTTGCACCTTTACTTGGAGCGATAAATTTACCGGCAGTGATTTCACTTTTTATGCAGGAAATCAGAAACGCAATGGATTTCGCTGTATTGTTGAAGGCGTGAAGCAGAAATTCACTCTTTTCAGTCCTGAAGGCGTGCCGTTACGTGCCACCTTGACGGTCACATTGCGCGAGTACAAAACGCTCGACGACCAACTGAAGCAATTAAACCTGCACTCACCCGACCGCACGCAAAGTCACATCGTCCAACAGGGAGAGACACTCGCGAGTATTGCCGCTGAACACTATGAAAAGCCAGAGGAGTGGCGGAACATTGCTGATGCTAATGATATCGAAGATCCTCGGCGTCTCGTGGCAGGGAATTTTCTTACTGTGCCACCTATTTAAGTAGGAGCCATTGTTATGACTATTATGACTCTCGCTGAAGAATCCAAGCGCCAGGGAGGATTTTATGTCCCGGGTTTTGAGGTTCATATCGAAGGAGCTAGATTGCCCCAAGATGTGCTACGTGATGTCATTCAGATAACCTACAAAGACGGTATTAAAGAAATCGATAGTTTTGAGCTCACTGTCAACAACTGGGATTCTTCAATCAAGAGTTTCAAGTACGTTGGGTCGGAAACCCCCAGGTCATTGAAAGAAAATCCGCTCCACCGTCTCTTTGAACCCTGTAGGAAAGAAGTCAAGGTGCTCATGGGGTACATGGGCGATCTGAGAGTGATGGTGACGGGCCATTTCACCTCTATGAAACCCAATTTTCCCAGCAGCGGTGCTTCTACTTTGACAGTTCTAGGGCTCAATGTTCTGCACCGGTTACGCAACGGACAACGTACCACTACCTGGAAAAATAAGACAGACAGTGAAATTGCCAGGCAGATAGGCACATTGCACGATCAAAATGGGAAGAAACGTTTCCCGTTCCCAATCGATATTGACGAAACAGCAAAAAACCATGAGCCTGAGTTGGAGTATTTGACTCAGAACAACCAATACGACATTGACTTCCTCTTTGGGCGAACAAGAGAGAGAGGGTATGTCGTGTTTGTCCAGGAGGCGGATAAAAAGGTTCGGGGTTCTAAGAGTCGGCTCTATTTTGGCCCTTCTGATGGAGCAAAGATTCCTGGATTGCGGGATGTTACCTTCAAGCTCGAGTGGGGAAAATCTTTGATTGACTTTAAACCGTTACTCAGCACAGCCCGACAGGTCCAGTCAGTTACCGTCCACCATTGGGACCGACGAACCCGTCAACCCATCAAGGAGAAAGTGACACTCCAGGATTCACGCTTCGACTGTAACCGCGATCTCTATGAGTTGCTTCAAGGCTGCGATCTTCAAGAAGAAATTATCACAGATGAACCGGTTTTCACAAGGAAGCAGGCACGGGAAAGAGCTTTCGCCATTCTGAGCGATCGGCTAAAAGAGTTGGTTACTGTTAGTGGAACCAGCATAGGGCTGCCGGACCTGCGTGCCGGGCAACGAGTGCAAATCGATGGACTAGGGGCACGTTTTAACGGCATGTACTTCATCACTGACACAACACACGAAATTGGAGATGGCGGTTATATCACACGCTTCAACGCTCGCCGTGAAAATTGTAAATAAGGAGACGACTCATGAGAAATCGTTCAGGCCTTGTTAACGGCGTGGTTATAGGCATTGTGAAAAGTATTCAAGCAGGGGGACAGATCGAGGTAGAGTATCCCTGGCTACCAGATCAGCCCCGCAGTGCTCTTGCTCCGGTCGCTGCTCCCCTGTCAGGAGGTCAGCGCGGTATGTTTTTCATGCCCGAGCCAGAGGATGAAGCATTAGTGGCCTTTGAACATGGCGATTTCGATCATCCATTTATCGTCGGCTTTCTCTGGAACGGAAGAGATAAGCCTCCTGAATCGGATCGCAAGAATCGGGTCATCCTGACGCCAGGTGGGCACACCTTACGCTTCGAGGACAACGATAACGCCAAAAAGATTGTTATCAAGTCCAGCGGCGGACTTGAGATCATTCTTGATGATACAGGTCCATCCATCGAATTGAATGGTGGTGGTCGCTCCCTTGTTCTAAAAAACGGGCAGGTACAGATATCATAAGCTGCACCGCTTGCGTGATGAAAAGTGTTCTCTATGAGGAGAAATCGATATGCCTAAAGTTCTCACTACCAATGCTAGTATTAAGTGTCCTCATACAGGTGTAGGCACAAGCATTCCTACCGATCCAAAATGGACAATTAATGGTGGCACGGTGCTCCTAGAAAATGACACGGGTATATTAAGTTGCCCTTTTATTCCACTTCCCTGCGCCGGATACCAATTGAAATCGATGGGGCTAAACGCAACCCAGGTGGATAGTAGAAAGGTAATCCTTGACACCGACTTCAACCAGACGTTTACAGGACTACCATTGATCATCCAGGAGTTTCATCAGACTATCGATAATAGCACAGTAGCGTCCATTCCTCCTGGCCAGAAAGCGCCACCCTTACCGCCTGGATTGGCAGATATTGTTACGCCTGTTGTGACGGGTACACCAGCAGCGTTAGGGTTTAGCTCAATAACTCCACCACTTGTTCCACTGATAATAACCTTTACATTGATCAGCGATCACCCTCGGGAGTGGGTACTGACCTTGATTAGTGTGCCGAAAACTTCTCCCGCAAGCCCTCAAAACATCACGAATGGTTTACCACTACTGGGTCTAGTTGTTGCACCCGCTGGTGGCTCCTGGAATGCATCCACGCCGCCAGTAATTGTCACCCTGACCCCTCCCTACCTGGCTACTCTCGGTCCGGGCGACTATCGCTTCTTTATGACAGGAGTAAGCCAAAGAGGTCTGTCCGGCCATATTGAAGTTGTGCTGACGGTAAGTTAGACAAGGAGGAGTCATGGCAAAAGATACGCGAGCATTCCTCGGTGTGGGATGGAAGTTTCCTTTACAGGTTACAGCGAGCGGCAAGATCGCCCAGGCAAAGTATGAGCAACGCATAGAAGAATCTCTCTACCTGATTCTAAGTACGGCAAAAGGGGAACGAGTGATGTTACAGAACTTTGGCTGCGGAATACACGAGCTAGTTTTTGCTCCCAACAACACGGTTACCCGCAGCCTGGTGGTGCAAAATGTGCGGCAGGCCCTTGTTGCTTTTGAACCGCGCATAGATGTGCTGGACATCAATGCAGAAACGGCGCCAGAAGAGCCCAACCTGCTCCTCATCAGGATCGATTATCGTATACGTGCCAATAACGCCCTGGGCAATTTAGTCTACCCTTTTTATATCAATGAGGCTTAGAACATGCCGCTAGAGAACTTTCTTCCTACAATCGATGACCGCCGTTTTGATGACATCATGCAGGAGGTGCGCACACGTATCGCCCGCTACACACCGGAATGGACACCAGTGTGGACGGATGTCAACGACAATGATCCCGGTATCACCCTGGTTCAGGTGTTTGCCTGGCTCACTGACATGATGCTCTACCGGCTGGGCAAGGTTCCAGAACTGAATTATCTCAAATTCCTCATGTTGCTGGGCATTGAACTCAATCCGGCTGAACCGGCTCGCGCAGAGATAACATTTCCGGTACAGGATACATTTGGCGATCCCTACGTCATTATTCCAATGCGAACCCAGGTTTCGGCAGAACCGACGGATGGAGGGGCGGCTCCTATCATCTTTGAAACGGAACGATCCTTGATAGCTCTGACTGCGCGCTTAACTGCTGTTCAGGCATTTGACGGCTATGATTATACAGACCTGCACGCTGAGAACGATCAACCAGGACAGGGATTTGAACCATTTGGTCCCCTGGCAACCCCCGATAGCGCATTGTTGTTGGGCTTCGAATACTCTAAAGAGTTCCCACCGCAGGTTGAGCTTAATTTAGCAGTATGGGTAATGGAGGGAGCCTCAAGTTCGACCTTCTTTGATTGCAATTTACCACAAACCCAGGCCTTTCCTTCAGCCCAAATTGTATGGGAGTACTGGAATGGGAGGGAATGGCGGCCCCTGAGCCTGCTAAAAGATGAGACCCTGGCTTTCACGCAGACGGGACACATCTATCTCAAAACGCCTGCAAAAGGAGAGATGAAGCCAGATGCTTCGATTGGCACGGCCACCGAATCGCCGGCAATTGCGCGCTACTGGATTCGGGCCAGGCTTGCAACTAGTAGCTATGAACAGCCTCCCCAATTACTGGCGATCAGGACAAACACCATAGCGGCGCAACAGGTAGAGACGGTGCTGGACGAAGTGCTAGGAGGGAGTGATGGTCGGCGTAATCAAGTTTTTCGACTCGCCAATACCCCGGTCGCGCAAGACACGCTCATCCTGGAGGTCAACGAGGTGGGCGACACCTATGAGGTGTGGACACGTGTGGACGACTTCTTTGGTTCTTCCACAACCGATCCTCACTATGTGCTCGACCGTACAAGTGGTGAAATCCGCTTCGGGGATGGCATTAACGGGCGCATCCCGGTGGGGAATGTGGACAACCCGGAAGCCAACATAGTTGCCAGGCAATATCGCTTCGGAGGAGGGAAGGGAGGAAATGTTACCCCTAATACGCTCAAGACACTCCTCACTTCCATCCCAGGCGTCGACGACAATGGCATTACAAACCTGCAAGCGGGATACGGCGGGCGAGATGAGGAAACACTGGACCAGGCGAAACTACGCGCACCTCGATCGCTCAAAAGCAAATGCCGAGCAGTGACATCCGAAGATTTCGAATACCTTGCGATGCAGGCAGCGAACATCAGGCGGGCCAGGGCATTACCGCTCTTTCATCCGAGCTTTTCGCCTGACGTGAAGGTCCCAGGTGTAGTGACCGTCATCGTGGTGCCGGACAGCGATGACCCGAAGCCCACACCGAGCGAAGGCACTCTGCGCACTGTCTGCGCCTATCTGAACGTGCGGCGGCTGCTCACAACAGAGCTTTACGTGATCAAACCAACCTATCAAAAGGTGGAGATTCGGGCTGAAGTCATTGCTGACGATAACGCTGATCTCGCAGAGGTGAAGGTAAACATAGAGAACGCCTTGCTCAACTACTTCCACCCGCTCAAAGGAGGCGAGGATAACCAGGGTTGGCCCTTTGGAGGAACCATTTATTATTCGCGGGTCTATCAACGTGTTTTCACCATTCCCGGTGTTCAGCGTATAGATCAACTCGTAATAGTGCTTGATGGGGTGGAGGCACCAGAATGTACAAATGTTCCGATTACTTTCGGAGCACTCGTCTACTCTACCGAACATGATATCCAGGTGAATTATGCCTTTAGCTGATGATGCCTATGATAAGCACGAATAACTTACTACCAGCAATACCACAGCCACCTTATGATCCTACATCATGGTTGCTCAATCCCCTGGCAGGGTGGCGTGCAGCTACACTGCGGTACGTGGAGCAAGCACCCACGAGCCAGATCCTTGTTCTCGCTCCGCAGCCGGGAAGCGGACGCTTGCTCACCGAGGCAAGCGGAAGCTTTGGCGGTATTACCCTGCCTGCAAATGTAGCTCTCGGCCCAGATAACAACATCTATCTGTTGGATACGAAGGCAATGGAACTGAAGCGCTTCGATCCCTGTGAATGTCTTTTTAAGACCGCTCCTTGCTTCGGCGGCATGGGCAAGGGGCGGAGACAACTAATGGACCCCCATGGGATCGGCATTTGCGCGAGTAATCTCTATATCTGTGATACCGGCAATCACCGTTTGAGTGTTTTCGCACTGCAGGGATTTGTATTCCGTGCGAACTGGATGCCCCCTGCCTCAGCGAGCTTGAGCAACCTCTGGGAACCATACGCAATCGCATTTGACGGGCAAGGCCGAGTTTTCGTGACTGATGGCGCTAACGGTTGTATTCACCGCTTCAGTCCTTCTGGACGGTGGCAAACTTGCTTGGCAGGTTTTGGCAAGGTAACGCATATTGCCATCGATTGCCAGGATCGCCTCTATGTCGTGGTCGAAGGGATTGAGGATGGTGTCCAGGTTGTTGATACAAATGGACACCTGCTGGACACTGTCTCGCGGCCAGACAAACTCATCTCCCAATTTCCTCGGCTTCCATTCAAGGTAGATGCTCAGGGCAATCTCTATCTCACTGAGTTTTGTGTAGACGGTAAGCAGCAGAGCAAGCAGGCGAGCCATGCTCCACTGCATGGAGTCTTCGATTTGAACGGCAACCCGGTAACCTCGGTGGTGACTCAAAGCGGACCCCTTTATGAGAAAGAAGGATTCTACATCAGCGAAGGGCTTGACAGTAAGCTCTACCAGTGCCAATGGCACCGGGTTGTTCTGCATGCCCAGGTTCCCAAGGGTTCGCGTATCACCGTTTCAACGTATACGACCGAGGTCCTTCAGCCAAAAGATTTCATCGATGGTCTTCCAGACAATGCCTGGCAGACGAATCAAACTCTCTTTCAGATAGATAGCGACGAGTGGGACTGCCTGGTTCGCAGTGGCGTGGGGCGGTATTTGTGGCTGCGGTTACAGTTGCGAGGCAATAGCTCGGTCACGCCGATTATAGAGAGTGTACAAATCGAGTTTCCGCGCATCAGCCTGCGACGCTATCTACCTGCTGTTTTTGCGGAAGACCCTGGCGGCGCTCAATTTACCGACCGTTTCCTCAGTATTTTTGATACGACGCTACGAAGTGTTGAAAGGGAAATCGATATTCAGGCACGCTACTTCGACCCGCTTTCCACTCCGGCTGACTCGGATCCCAAAACAGGGGTTGACTTCCTCTCATGGTTGGCTTCGTGGATCGGCCTGGTACTCGATAGGCACATGCCAGAGGCAAAGCGGCGACAGCTTCTGAAGAGGGCCGCTGGCCTGTATCACACTCGCGGCACGCGTGAGGGATTACGGCAACTGCTGATCTTCTACCTGGGGATGGAACCCGAGACAAACTGCTGTGCCAACGATCAGCCCAGGACGCTCTGTCGCCCTCGACCGATAAATTGTGAACCCGTTGAGATGCTTCCCTGTGCCTGGCAACCGCCACCATTGATACTGGAGCACTACCAGTTGCGGCGCTGGCTTTTTCTAGGCGCAGGGCGACTGGGTGACCAGGCTGTGCTGTGGGGCAAACGTATTGTCAATCGTAGCCAGTTGGATGCCGGAGCCCAGACATCACAGACACAATTGATTACGATGCAAGATCCCTTTCGGGACCCATTTCACTTTTACGCCCATAAATTCTCAGTTTTTGTTCCTGCATCCTATGGGCGCTCGGATGCTCATAGAAAGGCTCTGGAGAGTCTACTCAACGCACAACGACCTGCCCACACACTTGCTCAATTGGTATTCGTGGAACCATGCTTCCGCATTGGTTTTCAATCGATGATCGGACTTGACTCTGTAATCGGGCGCTATCCTGAAGGCGTGACGCTGAGTGCAACGCCTCTAGGCAAGGCATCGGTACTGGGAGAACCACCGAATAAGCAGGGAGGACCGACGTTGCAGATTGGCACACAATCCCGTTTAGACACTACCACAAAGTTAGATTAGATACAAGCCGAAAAGGAGAGGCTCGGAATGGTACAGACAAAAAATAAAATGTCCCAGGTCCTCTGCCCTGAGTGTGACATTGGCCCGTTCACACGCAACCATTACTTCACAGGAAAGTTATTGGTAGAAGCAGATTTTACCGACGAGCAGCATTACCATATGGAGAAGCTGCGACTGCATGAACAGCGCCTGCATGGTTGGGGAGTGGTATGCGGCCTCAAAGTCAAGCAGCATCCAACGTGCCCCGATCGCTTTGTCTGCATCGAGCCTGGAACAGCCATTGACTGCTGCGGTCACGAGATCGCCGTGCGAGAGCAGGAGTGCATCGACATCACGCAGTTGGATGCGATCAAGGCGCTCAAAACAAATAATACCCCTAATCCCGATCCTACCCCTGTTCCTTCACACACGCTGCAAATTTGTCTGCGCTATCGTGAATGCCCGATAGAAGAGATTCCTGTCCTCTACGACGACTGTGGCTGTGATGATACGCGCTGCGCTCCCAATCGCATTCTAGAATCGTACGATATCGACGTACTGGTAGACCCACCGAAAACTCCAGATGAATTCGACACACCACGGCTGCAGTGGGAAAATACGATTAACATCGCCCATGCCTCGCGTGTGGCACTGCACGATGCCACTCATAGCCTGTATGTAATGGTGGGGAACACCGTCTACAAGGTGAGTACCGATAATAATGCTATTGAATCGCCCTCACTCGCCTTGCCAGCAAACGGGGTGGAACTGGCTGTTTCTAACGATGGAACACGTCTGTACGTGGTTACGGGATTTGGCAGCAATACTGCTACGAACCTCCAACTATTCATTTACGATACTGCTAACTTCGGGAATCCTCCAATTAATAATAGTAACCCCATTAACATAGACAGTGAAGTCTATCTGGCGGTGGCCCCAACACCGGATAATCGCCTCTTTGCGATGGTTCCTCAAACGGGGAAGGTAATGGTCTGGGCGACGGGTATCAACACCCTTCCAAACCCTGCTGATCCAACCCTGGTCGACTTACAAGGGACGGGCCTGGCTGGCCTCGCCATCAGCAGCGATGGAAAGTATGCATATACGACCGACGCCGCAAATCACAGCATCCGTGTTCTCGACGTAGAAGCCATGACCGTTGCTACTACTTCACCCATTACCATTTTACCTGCCACTGCAAGTCCCTCTGCCCTGACCATAGTCAGCAGCACAGGTCCCGACCTCCTGGCGGTTGCTGACCAGAATAACAAGCAACTGTACCTTGTAGACCCCGATGCGACCTCTCCAGCCTCGTTTGGGCCTGTGCCTCTTACTTATAATCCGCTGGATCTGGTAGCATCGCCTGGTGGTCATTGGGTCTATGTGTTGGAGCAGGATGGCGCCTCAAAGACGAGCTATGTGCAGGCGGTAAACGTTCACCAGGTAGTGGTGGCGCCTCCCGGGCAGACAGTCCAGCCAACAGAGGCCATCAAAGTGGGCATTGCTAGTCAACGCCTGGCCCTTTCTAAGTCAGGTCAACATCTGTACGTGCCCTACGTTGGAGATCCTCAACAAGCCAATGATGGTGGAGTGGCAATTCTTACCGTCAGCGAGCAAGCCTGTGATGATATTCTGTGGCGCCACCTGGAAGGCTGCCCTCATTGCGATATCGCCAATTGCGTTGTGCTGGCAACCATCGAAAACTACATGTTGGGGGACAAAATAGAGGATCAGACCGATCCACCTGCCGACCCCAATGATGATAGCAAGAACCAGATCGCCCGTATTGATAATCGCGAAGGACGACGCCTGCTGCCTAGCACGCAGGTTCTGGCTGAGGTGGTGGAGTGCCTATTGGAGAACGGAACGGGTGGAACAGGTTTGCAGGGACCTCCTGGTCATCCAGGGCCAGGGGGCGATCCTGGACCAGCGGGTGAGCCAGGGCCGGGTCTGGAAAAAGGCCTGACGGTCATCAACGCTTTGAGTTGGACCCATGCTGCCAACAATGAAATTGGAAATCAAGTTTTCTTACCGATTGAAGACACAACCCCCCCTTCCATGGGAATTGTCATTGGTTTCAAAAATCCGGCGGATGCAGAACGAAAAGTAGATGTATCACAAATAGATGATCATGTGTTTGAGGTGCTCATCGATACTAATGAGGCTCAGCATAAAGAGCAAGGCCTGTTCTGTCTCTGTTCGATTAGAGGAGAGATACATCCAGTGACTTATACAGATGATGGGAACCATCGTATTACGACTGCAAAGAAATCTGCTTCACCAGCACAGGGTGTTGCCTTTGTCGTTACTAATCCAGTGACTAAGAGATTACTGCAAGATGGCTCTATTACTGAACTCTGGGTTCGCCTACGAGGGGATTTTGTCCTGGAATCTCAGGGTGCTGATGATAAGAGTAGGCAGCGAGCAATCGACGCTGAGTTTGTAAGGGCGGAGCTCCCTACAGGTAATCGTGTCCCCAATGACCCTGGAGGTCCATTTGGTCTGCAAGGCGGGCTGTTTGAGAGTTGGTTTACTCTTGCAACGCCTCCACAACTTCTAGGAATCCGCAGGATCTCTCTCAACACTGGCACAGCAGACGAGCTAAAGACCCTTCCTGGTATTGGTGACGCACTTGCTACAAGAATCATCAATCAGAGGAATGAAGCACCTTTTGAGTCTGTTGAAGACCTTTTGAGAGTACCAAGAATTCCCCCGAATCTGCTTAACAACATTCGTGATCGCATCACAATCTAATGGAGGCGAATATGCCATACTACACTTCTACAACAACGTCTGTCCAACCATCAACGATGAGGGGAAACACCTCCAGCACCTGCCCGCAGTGTGGAGGGCTACAGTGCTTATGCCGTCCCCGCTTCTTTGCTGGCCAGCTTTTGACGGAAGACGACCTCAACCGGTTGGAACAGTATATCCTGGATAAGAATAAACTACACAACCGCTACCTGCAAGGTTGGGGAGTAGTCTGTGGATTGGAAGTTGTGTGTAATCCGTGCCCTGGATTTGTGACAGTCAAATCTGGCTACGCCCTTAGCCCCTGTGGTGAGGATATCGTGGTCTGCAACGATGATACGTTCAATGTTTGCGATCTCATCAAAAAGTGCAAGGATAAGCAGCGGAGACAATTGGAGTGCGAGCCGCCGAGCTTCAATAATAATGGCTGCCAGGAGGTCCCTGAGGAGTGGGTACTGGCGATTCGCTACGACGAAAGACCTTCTCGCGGCATTACCGCCCTGAGAGGGAGTACTACGTCCACTTGTAGCTGCGGCGGCTCATCCTCCTGCGGTTGTCAGAAGCAAGCACGTGGCAACGGCTCCATGAAAAATGGATACACATCGTCTCAAAATACAGTATTGGCGCAGTGTGAGCCAACTGTCACCTGTGAGGGATATGTTTATGAGGTCTACAAAGCGCCGATTACAACTCCTCTTCGTGGCAGACAGGTAGATCACGGCGCCCTGGCGGCGCGCTTCAACATGTGTATAACATGCTTCATTGAAGCGATTCCAAAGCAGCCTGGTGCTAATGCCTCCGTGCAACAAATGTTTACGTGGTGCTGCTCGTTAAAGTCCAGCTTGCAAGATTTTCTGATGACTAACGACATCTATGATTGCCAGTTGGCCGAACAATTCGCGGCCTTTACATGTCCTGACCCCAGGCAATTCCAAAAGGCACAAGACTACCTTAAAAACGTCCAAGATCAGTTACAAGGGCTTATGTCAGCATACGTAGTCTACTGCTTCTGTTCAGCGCTGCTGCCACCCTGTCCTGATCCTGTGGATGATCCACGTGTGCCCCTGGCTACGATCACTGTACGCAAGGACAACTGCCAGATACTTAAGGTATGCGACTGGGATAGACGCAAGGTTGCGATTACCCTTCCCAACCTGGAGTACTGGCTCTCCATTTTGCCTTATGAAAGACAACTACTGAACTGCTTGAGTCAGCTCTGTTGTAACCCACTCTCGCTGAAAGAATTTTTGGCGGGTACTACAACAAATGTGACATTTCCTGACTTAGCGAACCTGTTCACATCTCCGGTCCAAAACAACGATTTCTGGCCACTTCTCTCAGAACTTTTAAGCGGCCTCTTGAGATGCGCATTTCCCAGTGGCGCCTCAGTGCATGTCCCGACCATGTTTGAAACATTCATTGCAGGAGTAGCAGGGCAACCAGCAGCTACGTCAACAGGAACAGCTACAGCCACCGCAAGCCGTGACGAAGAGATAAATAATCTCAAGGCCCAGCTCGCGGAGTTGCAAAACCTTATGAATCAGCAGCAGGATCTCATCAATAAACTTGGTGAGCGTTTGAACGAGCATCAGTAGTCGGAGGTCAGTTATGGTAATAAATCAATCACAACGACCGCAGTTTTACCAGAACCAGTATCTTGGAGCCGAAGACCTGGCAGCTTTAGTGGAATACAACCGTATTCAAAATGCACGCCATGATCTCGGTGCCCATACCTGGGGCATTGCCATAGGACTTGAACTGAAGGAAAAACCCTCGACCACCAGCGGTGATCAAGTGGATATGTATATCTCACCTGGCTATGCATGGGACGGCTTCGGAAGGCCGATTGTCGTGCTTTCGCCCTACAAAATTCCACCAGAAAGATTTAAATCCATTCCCTACAACGCAGGGATTGATGGCGGCAGCCAGGCGGGACACCTGGTTGAGATCTGGTTACGCTACAATGAGATTGAGACAAAGGGGCCGCGCCCGGGTTTTGAAGTATGCAATCCAGCGGATCAGTTTGCCAGAGTGCAGGAATCCTTTCAAATCGAAGTGGGAGATCAATTGAACCAGCGGGATCCCATCGTAATTGCCGGTCGAGCAGTGGATGCCTCATTGGCCCTCCAAATCTTTGACCCGAGTGATCTTCCCATTAAAGATGCATCAATACCTCACCAAACATTTCCCGACGATAACCCAAACGCTCTATGGCTGATCCCCCTGGGATTTGTGCGCTGGAAACCAAATCCGAACCCCAGCCAGCCAGGAAATTTTGTGCAACGCAACCCAGATGACATTACTCAGAGCCGAAGCGTCCGGCAATACATTGGTGTGGTAGCCGAGAGAATTCAAGCGGCTGACGGCATTATTCGTATGCGGGACCGAACGAAAGATGATCCAAAGGCACGCGGGCTCGACGATCTCGTTTGGGTAGAAGGTGACTTGCGGGTATATCGTGATACAAAGCTATTCGGGGGAAAACTGGATTTTCGAGATGAGCAGGGGCAAAACAATGATACTCCACTTTTAATTCAATACAAAAGCTTCAGGGCTCCAGCTCTACCTGGAGGAGGCGGTCCATTAACGATAACAGAACTGCAAGTGACCATCGGGCAAAGCAAAGACGGGAATAACCGCTTCGCCGTCGGCTGGCTACAGAAGGACACTTCATCAGAAGAAGGCGTGTTGCAAGAACAGTTCATCGTACGAGCTGATGGCAAGGTTGGAGTTGGAACACCGACGCCGAGAAATCCGCTGGGAATTCGCGCTGCGGAGAAGTCGCAAGAACTCATAAGCTTCGAGGACCCTTCGGGAACAACCAGGTGGCACATCAATCAGAAGCTTGATGAAAACAATCCAGGTCTAAACTTTGTGGAGACAGGCATTGCTGATGGCAGATTGTTCCTTCAAGCTGGTGGGAAGGTAGGCATCGGGACGCTAATCCCTAGAAATACTCTAGGAATTCGCGCCACCGGGCTGTCAGAAGAGCTAATCAGCTTCGAGGACCCATCAGGAACAACGAAGTGGCACATTAATCAGAATCTTAGCGGAAACAATCCAGGACTGAACCTCGTAGAAACAGGCATTGCCGATGGTAGATTGTTTCTTCAAGCTGGTGGCAAAGTTGGGATTGGGACAACCGGACCAGCTGAAACATTGGATGTGAGAGGGAATATCAAATTGCACATCGATGGTAGCCTCTTCGCTCCTGGTGGCATGGAAAATTTACGTATCATACGTGGTACCGTTAACCCTGATGGAAGCACAGCGGTCGGCGCCGGGTTTACGGTCAGCAGGGAAGATACCGGCCGATATTCAATCACGTTTCCACCTTTTCCTTCACCGCCCTCAGGGTCAGCAACACAAATTTCTTTTGGTAGTGGAAATGGAGGAGTTACAACAGATAATGCGGTGTTTATTGAGATAGACATTGATAAGGTCAGAGTGAAAACAGGCGCTTCTGATGGAAAAGCAAGTGATAGAGCCTTTACATTCGTTATTTTAGGTCCGAGGTAGCAAAGGAGCAGACTAGCAGCCAGGAAGGAAATCATGATGGAAAAACGTCTCCAAGAACTTTTAAGGGAACTCAAGATCGGCGAAGTACAGTTGGAGGAACTGGATCGACGACGTGCTCAGTTGAGAGATACTCTTTTGCGTATCAGCGGGGCGATCCAGGTGCTCGAAGAACTACTGAATGCAGGGCAACAGGAATCTCAAGAGGTGATGAATTCGGAGCATCCTGAAATGCAGCCAGTAGCGTCACTATAGGAAATGCCGATGGGCACAGTATTAACTGGAGAAAACCTTCTTCAGGTGAGCCGCTTCCGCATTGAATACCTGGTTTCAGCAAATCATCCTTCTCCTGGCAGAGTGAAGGCACGCTTAGATGAAGCGGTAACAAAAGACCTGGCAGGTGTTCTCTGCGACGTGGCAGAGCGATTGTTTCCGCCCTCGGATTCAGCCGTGTTGCTGATTCGCCAATTGGAGATCAACGTGGATGTGAACGCAGCCTGGGAGCAGGATCAAATGACACGACGTTGGGCTAAGCAGATCATTCATTCACTCAATGATGTCCAACAAGGAGGGGTAGATGGTGAGAACATACTATGCTTTGCAAACCGTGCGGCCTATCTGGCCCGCTTTCTCGCTGACCTAGCCGCCGGTTGCGCATGGGGAAAGTGGTATTATGAGCCATTCGAGGGTTTGCGCATGCTGTCAACTTCAGCCGCGCTACGCACAGCCATCTGCGATCAACCCGCGACCGGCCTGGCTGGCCTGCATGAACTCACAGCCTATGATGTGACAAAAGTGCTGCAAGCTCTTACGGCACAGGACATACGCAGGATTCTGGATAGTATAGCCGACGCCAGGCAGAACGGGGATGAAGGCCAATGCTTCCAGGCATTAAGGATAGTATGGGAAACGACGGAACTGGGCCCATTGCAGGCATCGGATGAGTGGCAAAATGCCTTACGTCTTTATCTCAAGGTGACCAGGCAGCGTCACGACCTCTCAGGCTTTGCATTAAAGGCCACAGCCCTGGCGCTCATACGCCTGGCTCATCGTCTCGCCAGTAACTCGGCATCACAGGCTAACATACTTCTAGATACTCTCACTTCTGGCAGCGTCGCGAACTTGTATAGCACAGTCGGCACGAGTGACGCAGAAATCTTGCTGCCCTTGCTGCGCTGCTCACCGGATCAGGTCAAAGAGATGGGGCAGGCTCTTCTTGCACGTTATACTGGTCACCTGAAAAGCGAACCAGCAACAGAGAACGATACCCGCTCTACGCCTTTCGGCAGTCTTTTTTTGCTTCTACCTTTCCTCGAGGCTTTACCTCTTGAGGACATGACTGAAAATTGGCCGAATGCAGGAGATGTTCCCGCTGCTACCTTGATACGTTTTCTTCTCTTCGTAAAATGTTGCGGGCGGGCAAATGCCCAACGAGTATTTTTCGATTCTCTCGTACGCGACCTTATGGGCATCGACCTTTCGCTCTCTCCCCTGGTTATCAAGCGTTGGCAGTCGCGCCTCTCCCGACAAAACCTGGAAACTTTCATGGCAGAGATGTTTACGTGGCAATACGAATATGGAGCAGCGAATGGTCAGACCCTCGCTCTTGCTCGTGCCAGCCTGCCAGGGGGAGCTGTAGCCATCCTCCTTGATTGCCTTCGCGGTACCTGGTTGACCGCGCTGAGCTACCAACGAAGCAGACTGGAATCTCTGGCTGAGCGGCTGAGCGCATGGCTTTCCCAGGACGATCAGGACGAAATCGTCCTCTCAAGCGACGAGCTTTTTGTTGAAATGCTGCGTTCTGCCTTTCCTCATCTACAGGTAGAGGGATACCGAAGTACTTCTGCCACTCGCCTGGTTGAGGAAGATGCTTCCATCAAGGAGCTTCTCGCTCGTATGGATAGGCTTACATCCGAGCTATCTTATCTTTCGATGCCAGCAACATTCCGTATGTCACGTTCTCTGGACCTGGCTCTGAGTGTTGCCGCTCAGGGAATTCTACGCAACTTCGCCTGGAGTTTACCAGGTTTTTCCAGGTCCAGCCTGCCCTATCTCTATAGCAACTTCCTGAATGTCTCAGGAAATATTGAAGACGAGCCGACGCGCCGGGTGGTGCGATTGGGACGGCCGCCACTCAATATCGTGCTTGGTATGACGGGCATGGCTTCCAAAACATATCAGGTGAGCTGGCTTGATGAGCGTCCATTTGTCCTCTTCCAGGGAGAGTAAAGTTAGATGTTTGCCGATGCCTTAGAACACTTGCAAGCTGAAATGGCGCGACTGGATTTGCTATTGTACAGGCAAATCTTGCGTCTGCGCGCTGCCTATCAGTTATCGCTGGATGAATTTCGCGGCCTCTATATCAGTGACGAGCAGGTAGACAGTTTAATCAACCTCGTTACTGGAAAAGAAGGTTCGCCCCCAACCACACTTGATCTGACCGAGCAGGCCGAGGCCATGCGCACATCTCATGCGGAAAAGTGGAGCGATGATCTGCCCTGGAAACACATCATCAAAGAATTCAACCTTTCACCGTTTGAGCAGGATGTTCTCCTGCTCGCTCTGGCCCCCGAAATCGATCTCAAGTACGAAACGCTTTACGCTTACCTGAATAATGATATTACTCGCAAATGGCCTACCTGCGACCTGGCATTGCGTCTCTTTTCCAACGATGCATCTGAGAGGATGGGCCTGCGCAGCTATTTACTGCCGGAGGCTACGCTGTTTCAGAGTGGGCTGCTGCGACCTGTTTCCATGCCACCGGAGCATCCTTCATGGTTGGCAAGCGGCTTTTCCTTAGCATCAGGGGTATCTCAGTATATACTGGGGTTCCTTTTCCGCGATCCGCGTCTAAGTTCTCTAGTTAAGTATAGGATACCCACAGCAGGATGGGATGAGGTTCCACTGTCAGAAAGCCTGCGTGTAAGGCTACAACAGGTTGTTGGCCTATTTCGAGTTACTCCATCTGGCAAACCGTCACCTATGCTGGTCTTTGAGGGCCGCTATGGTGCTGGAAGAGGACTTGCAGCAGAAGCAATATGTAAGGACTTAGGTCTATTGCTGCTGCATGTAGATATTGAGGCAGCCTGTACATCTTCAGAAGGATTGCAAAAGATCATGCAAGGTCTGGCTTTGCAACAGCGCTTGCAACCTATGGGTATTTATCTTGAGCATGCGGACGCATTGTTTGATAAAGAGGGTCATCCCTTGCCCGAGGGTTATAGAGTAATTAGACATCTGGCGCAGCTAAAAGGCCCCGTCTTTTTCGTCTGTACGCAAGGTATTAACTGGCGCGAGTTGATGAGAGGGCAGCGCTATCTGGCTTTTCATTTCGGTGACCCAGGCTATAACGAACGACTCCAATTGTGGGAGTCATATATGGCACAGCAGGGAAGCACTATCTCAGACCCAGAATTGGAGGCCATTGCCAATCGATTCATACTGACTCCTGGACAGATCAAAGATGCTGTACTGGCGGCAGTAGATAGCAATATCATGAAAAATGGAGCGGCAGAGGCACTCAGTCTAGATACACTCTCCGAAGCGGCACGAGCTCAATCAGACCAGAGTCTGGGCAGTTTAGCAGTCAAGGTGAACACGATCTATAGCTGGGATGACCTGGTCTTGCCCTCCATAACGTTGAGGCAGATCAAGGAAATTGCAGGCGCGATCAAATACCGGCACGTGGTCTATTCTCAATGGGGATTTGAGCGGCGCATCGCATCGGGAAAGGGGCTGAAGGTACTCTTTGCAGGCACCTCGGGAACGGGCAAGACGATGACTGCCGGTGTGATTGCCAGGGAACTAGGACTAGATCTGTATAAAATCGACCTCTCAGGGGTAGTCAGCAAGTACATAGGGGAGACGGAGAAAAACCTGGATCGTATTTTCCGCGCATCTCACAGTAGCAATGCCATCCTGTTCTTCGACGAGGCAGACGCCCTGTTCGGCAAGCGCTCTGAAGTGAAGGACGCCCATGACCGTTATGCCAATATCGAAGTGGCCTACCTGTTGCAGAAAATGGAGGAGCACGAGGGTGCTGTCATTTTAGCCAGCAATCTCAGCAAGAACATCGACGACGCTTTCTCCCGTCGTATGCATTATGTAGTTGAGTTTCCATTACCGGACGAGGCACTTCGAGAACGTTTGTGGTGTGGGATGTTCCCTGTCGAGGTGCCTCTTGGCGAAGACGTGGATTTCTGTTTCTTAGCCAAACAGTTTCCCATTGCAGGTGGCGACATCAAGAACATCGCTCTAGACGCAGCTTTCCTGGCCGCCCAGGATGGGCAGATGGTCACCATGAAGCAACTGATCAACGCGATGGCCCGACAGATGCTCAAACAGGGCAAGATTCCCTCTCCCACCGATTTCAAGCACTATCACGCTTTAATTGTACAAGACAGGTGAAAGGGCAGGCTGAACGATGGAGGCTAAAAGTAAGTCAATTGAGAAGGTAAGTAAGCCTGAAATCGTGACTTCGCGTAGCGGTGCGCCTGTTCGGCAGCCTGGAAACTCGGTTCCGCAAGGCACGCCTGGATTCGCGGACGTGCAACGTGCAGCAGGAAATCTCGCAGTTCAACATTTAGCGCGATTCACAGATACGAAAGGCCTCCCTCTATGGACACAGACTTGGAGAAATTCCTTGCCTCCACTGTTGCAAATGCAATCATCCTTCAACCAGGAGGAGGATATCTATGAACAGGAAGCTGATAGTATAGCAGAAATGGTGGTACGAGAGGACGAGGCCGGATTATCGGTGGTCGATGGGAAAACGAACGAGGATGGGGCGGAAGAAGAGAGGATATTTCCCACTGAAGAGTCAACGTTGGAATCAGGGCCCAGAACGAAGCAGAGAAGCAATGGAGAAGCACAGCAAACGCCCCAATTCCCTCCTGCCATCAGCGAAGTGTTCAGGAGTGGAAGTGGCCAACCTCTCGATACAGTCACGCGATCTTCTATGGAAGAGCACTTAGGATTTGATTTTCGCGATGTGCGTCTACATACCGATGCATTATCAGCACAGTCAGCTCGAGCTATGAATGCACTCGCCTTCACAGTGGGACAAGATATTGTGTTTGACACTGGGCAGTACGCTCCCGGGACACGCCAGGGACGCCATTTGCTCGCACATGAACTGACACATGTCTTGCAGCACCAGGCAAGCGGCAGCCTCCATCGGCAACCAGCATCGATACAACGGGCAGAACGCGGAAAGGACCCGCCCCCCGTTATTCGGCTTCCGAAGGGGCGACCTGTTCCCCCACTCTCGGACGAAGAATTGCTTCGTCTACTGGAAGCCTTTCCACCGGGGAAAACGTTCACGTTGTACCATGTCGATGAGACAGGAGATATGATCAAGCAGGTTGCCAGGGAAGGTAGGATCACGCTCAAGAAATCGGAATTCTGGTTGTCCACCACTGTCGAACACCGTACGGGATTTAAGCAGGGAGCCGGGCTGGAAACTATCCTTGCCCTTGAACTTGACGCGCGCTTCGTCGCTTTGCTCGCTGAGCGCGCTATGCGGCCAAGAATCTATGGAATACGGGGTGGAAGAACCTTCCAGAAGAGGCTGTTTGGTTTCAGATTGCCCATTCCCAAATATCATTTTGAAGGAGGAGGTAGAAAACAAGGGCGTGCTCTGGAGGGAACGGGCGAGGTCAATATATCTATTCCTAACTACCGAGAGTGGGTGCGATTGCTCAACCTCAGTTTGATACGCGCCGATCACCTCCGCTCTGATCCCTCGCTTCCTGAAGGCAAGCGGCTGGTCCATGTCCAACAACTGATCCCACCGCTTCCCCCAACGGGCGGACATGTTCCTCCAAAGGGCATTGGATCAGCGGGAGGAGCGGGCTCTGGTGGCTTCCCTCTACCTGGGGCGGCAAATCTTTCTCAATCATTGTTGGAACAGCTCCAGCAGCTACAAAAGAACACGATAACACCACTTGAGGTTAAAAGTCTTGGCGACCTGCACGACCCCAAGATAGTCGGTGAGATTATAGCAAACAATAAAGGCTTTGCAACACTCAAAGGAGTGATATATCTGCTCTCTAGCACTAGCAGCGGTCCTAATGATCCGAAGCAATTGGAGATCAGGGAAGTGCAGCCTGCACCGCTCGCGCTGTCAGGACCAGCAGCACTCACCAGAGGGGAAGAAGCGGGTAGAGAACGAGTAAGCAAGGAGCGTCCATCTTCAGGTGCAGAGCTCGTGCTGCATGCAGCAACCATGGGGAAAGGGAGTCGCCTAGGCACGAGGTTTGAAGAAGTTGGGGAATTCTACATCATAGTTGGGGGAACTGAAGAGCTAGTAGTCGATCCACACACCAAAGAAGTGGTCCGAGGTATTTTCTCTGGAGGAGTTTGGTATCGCATCTCCGCAACTGGTAAACGCCCAGTTCTTGATATAGATGAGAAGACCGGGACAGTTCGTCCTATAACAGTTTACGAATGGGAAGGATCGGAAAAACCCGAGGAATTTGGGGAAGTCAACATCCCTACACAAGCTCCCACAGGGGGGCTGGGTACGTTCCGCTCTGGTGCTGCCAGTAAAGTTGGAGCAGCCGGTGGCCTCCTGGCAGTTATTAACGATATTATGGCACCTGCCGGCGCAATACTGAACCTGCAGCGTAATATCATCGCGAGAGGGAAGGCGGAGGTCGACTTCTGGATAGCCTTTGGAGGTCAACCTGACAAGCTGATATGGGATGATCGAAATAACAAGAGTTTGTCATGGGACACACAACCTCGTACAAAGATCTTTGGTTCGGCATACTATCCATATGTTGCCGATATCAAAGTCGACTCGTTTCAAAAAACTGTGGTCAACGCGATCAACTCATACCAGGAGTACGTCGCCTTCATGACCCTCGCTGATGAAAACCACTTAGGGGCCATTGTCAAGGAGGGAGAGCGCTACTTTGCGTTGGTGAATAAGATGGCAGGCAATGCACAAATGAAAGTGTATGACGTAACGGCTACGATACAAGAACTCCATGCCAAGGCGATACGTCTGGGAAACGAACAGATACGTGCAGAACTGCGAAGGCTAGCGCCCAATGAACGGAGCACCATTTACCGCTTGCGCTTGGGTAGTCAAGCCAACTTGTATCGCTCACAGCACAAACAACCTATTACGAATGCATCGAGCAAGTTAGGTCCAGAGCCATGGGTCAGGGTATTGGGTCCAATCATCAAAGGGGGGCGCGTATTTGTTGAACCGGCTAACCTCGACACACTTATGGCAGTGGTCAACAGCGAGTATGACATCGATAAAAAGATTGAAGACGTGCTAGAAGAAGTTCGTGAAGGCGGACGAGCGATAAAGAGCCGACAGCCGCAATATGGACCGTTAGAGAGTTTTGTAGCCGGTCCGGAAGGGCCTCCCAAAGCACGTTTCGGTGAGACTACCTATCGCCGCGACCCCGAATCGCCCTACGGATGGACGAAAGCATTGGGTGAACTGAAGAAATTCTATGTAGATGCAGACGAACTTGAGCCTATTTCTGCTGAGAAGCTCAAGGCCTACTTAGAAGGCAGCGCCATGAAGAAGTAGAGGGGTGAAGGCGGTTCACCACCACTTTGGGTCAATCCTACACAATCTATGATATATAATAGTATTGTTGAAGTTCTCATTCAATATACTTGGTTGGGTTTGGCTATGACAACAAACACAAAACTTTTCGATAAAATCGACAAATCTGAAGCAGTAGCTTCGCAGGGCGATGCGCCTATCAGGCAGCCTGGAAATTCAGTTCGGCAAGGCACACCCACGGACATTCGACCTGCAGCCGGAAATCTTGCTGTTCAACAATTAGCACGACAAAGGGCGGGAAGTGAGGCCCCACAACCCGGGATTGCTACTCAATCTGAAAGCAATAGAAGGGTAATAAGTACATTGCGTGCGCCTGTTCTTTGGGGTATAGACACATTCACGCAGAATACTTACCTGTCGGTTGCCTTTCCCGGTTATAGCCTCACTGAAGTAGCCACCTACCTTTACGGCTCACCGGATTTTGCTACCCGGCTTCGAGCCACTAATGGCGAACTACCTGATCGGCTTCCCCCAGGAAGAACTCTACGACCGACGGGGGATCCTTTAACTAATGAAGCCAAACGTAACTTAGATGCTGCTATTGAGAACGGTACTATTCTTCGTACGGAGGGAATCCCTTCAAAGAGTAGAGCTCCATTGTTCGTCTATCGATTCTCAGCGGCTGGTCAGACTTTCGAACTCACTGAGAGCCAGTTCAACGCCCTGCTTCAAGGTCTCTCCATCTACCTGATCCGCAAAGCCACCGATCTGCATCGTAGAGCCCAGAGCGGCAGGCAAGTTCAACAAGATCACGCTAAAAACACCAACTTCGTTATACGCACTATTAGTGACCTTTTTGCAGGACAGAATATGCCCCCCGAGATTATATGGGATGTACCCGAGCTAGGGGCTCAGCACATTATAGACAGATTGAAGGAAGCAAAGCTAAATGCTGATTTGATTAGCAGGCAGACTCACGCACTTTACCTCGTTGCACAAAGCCTTGATGACTCTTTACGAGTCTGGCAACAATACATTGAAGGAACAATTACGGGTGCAGAGAACGCAGCGGAATTCACCAGGGATACTGCCCTAGCGCTTGCTGCTGCTGTATCTGGTGCCGCTGTGGTTCCTCTTGTCATAGGTGGAGGTGCGGTAACGTTTTTGTCAGGTACTGCAGCGATTGCCGCAGGAGCAGGTGCTGGTAGTCTCACCAGAGGTACATTGGAAGTTATTGTCCCAGATATCGGCAGACATAGAAGTGCTGGAGAGCGGTTCTTGTCAGGTCTTGAGAAAGGAGCGATCGAGGGAGGTATTGGTGCTGCTGGAGCTCTATTGACGCCAATAGCGAGCGGGGCTATCAGTAAAGGTTTGTTTGGAGTCGGCACTAGAGCACTAACCAGCTTTGGGCAGCGTGCTGCTGTGAACTTTCTAACAGGCGTGATTATTGGAGTACCATCCGGAATGACAGAAGCTGCGATCACAAACCTACCAGCCCTTATTGGTGGAAAAATATCATCGAGCGAGTACCTATCTAGCGTTGGTTGGTCAGCCTTCTTAGGAGGTCTAATGGGGGGCATGTTCGGATTATTAGATGCAGCACTCAGCCGAACAAAGCCCAGCACCGCTCTAGCTCGACCTACGCCCTCTGAACTCGTCTCACCGGCATCTCCCCGATCAATCTGGGAGCCGGCTCCGCCAAGAGTCAATACGACCACAGGCGAAGTGATTCAGCTAGTGCGGCATTCTCCGACAGGAGAGATATTCGAGTTGCGCATTAATCCTACCACTGGTAACGGCTCTTTGACACGTTTAGCAACTGGAGAGGTAGTTAACCTTCTTGGTGGGCAGGCTCTGCCTAAACCAGCAGGGCTGCTTCCGGCTGGTTCTACCGAGACTCCAACTACTCTAGTGGGAAGAACATCTGCACTTCCGGGGGTCGCGGAAAGTCCTGTCCCTATAGAAAGACCTCCTGCGGCAGAGCCCCTCGAAGGCGATATACCTATGCTAGAAGCCCGACGAACACCACCAGCAGGGGTAGGTGGTCTGGAGGAAGAAGAAATCGTTTGGGTGAATACAACGTCTCGTGCCAAGGTCTACCATAGAGGGGGGGTTAGAACAAAAAATGGCTATTGGGCAACTAGGACTCAAGCTGAAATAGCGGGATATCGTCCTGCAAAGGGTAGTCTTGAAGCAGCGCGACGTGGAATTGCTGAACATGCAATGGTAGCTAAAGCTATGAAGCCTTATGAAGGCAAACTCATTGCAGAAGGGTGGAGACTTGAAGGTGTGGAAAAGGTTGTGGGAAAAGGACGAGTTGATGAATTGTGGGTAAATGACGCCCAAAAAAGAGTCTTTGTTGGAGACACCTATACAGGTCCTTACGAGTCATTGGAACATTTTCTGAAAGGTTGGAATTACCGCAACGAACCGATGATTATGGATTACATTAGAAGAGGTTATCAATATGACTATAGGGCTGCTATTAAATATCCTCCGATGCTACACTAGCACTACTTGCTTCGATAAGTACATGACATCTTGTCTGCAGAAGGGATTTTTTCCTTCCATCTGCCTTGTCGGAAGTAGACTGCCATCATGAGATGATATCCAGTCTTATCTCTCAAGGTTAGGCCGAGCCATTATGGAACCACGCTTTGGATATAACTGTAACGTTTTGATGTGAATTAGACCATCGAGCTTGCTAAGCGGCGTGATTTCGCAAAATTTTTGATCATTGTTCATTTCTGTGAGCGTGCGAAGTAGCCCAAGAGGCTGAACTGCCTTTTCTAATTCACACCAAACGTTTGCTGGCTCATGAGTTAGCGTATATGATATAGGAGAACGCGCTATCGAAGCTCCCGAAATCTCGCCATATCCTTATCCAGGTAGTGGCCCCGTCCGGCCTTAGCTTATAAGCATTGAAAGAAGAGCAGCGAAGGAAATGCTGTCATGATTATGGGTTCTGAGGAACAAAAACAGCTTCGGATTGAAGTTCATCCTCACTCTTGCTGATGTTGATTGTGTGCCAGTATTGTGTTGAAGCACAACGACACTCGCTCACTAAGATCAGGAAGGCTTTGAGCCATCTTTTCTTAGATGATCACAGCCCAGCAATTCTAAACGAGCTCAGGGCGTGATAAAATCTGCACCAGCAGTCGTGAAAAGGATCTGGCTGGGAATATGGGTGACTGGAGGAAACCTCATACCCACAGAATTGCCTAGACCAAACAGGATAGTAATAGGCGGATCAATTTGCCAGCTATTGGATGAGTCGATCCCTGTACTATGGTCACCCGTGAGGCTAAGGCCGTCGAATGCCTTCACTTGCGTTGGGCCATCGTACAGATGAAGATTGGTGATGACTGCAAATCTCGCATCGTAAAAAAACAAAGACCTTGACCAGCTGGGGTCGAATATCATCGAGAATGACCGGTGTCGTGAGGGCGAAATGGAACCAATTCGTTTGGTTGTTCGGATCCTGCGGTCCTTGAAAAAGCGTCCTCCACCCTCTCTGAAATCCAGCTTGTCCTACTTCTGGGATGGCAATCAATCGTTCTGGGAACTCAACCTGTACGCTTGTCCTATGAACCCACATTGCGGCTTTGAGCGGCATGGACTCACCTCCTTGTGCATTGCGTATTATGCTAGCTTCGTTTCAAGTACAGACTTGCATCTTCAAGATGCGATATACTGGGCCGGACAAGCTCAGAAGTTCCTACTATTATCCATTTCAACATTGCGGTGCTGTAAACCAATTGTGTCTAGTTTCTCCGCCTGTTTAAGAGATTTCGACTAACTTCTTGTGGAACAGGGTGTTCCCTTTCACTATGTTCCCTTGGCCATCAATAGCAAAGCAGTTCACCACAATACTATCAGGGTTGGGGAGAGTAATACCCACCTCATACTGAACCAGGGCAAGACCCGGCTGCGTCGTTGCCTGTGTGATGAGAGCAAGGAAAAATCTAAGGGAGTGAGGACCAACTGTTATCTGTCCAGAGGGATCTACGCTTACAAGTAGAGGAGATCGCTCAGGCTCTGTTGGTGGTGATGCGACGGGGGCGTCTGCGTGGGACAGAAGAGATCACCGGGCACAAATACGAAAGCATCGGGGAGTGGCTGCAGCGAGCGGCGACCCATGCAGAGGCGCTGACCCAGGTGCTCGCCAGCGATTTGCATCTCAGCCAGTGGAAATCGATGAGTTCTGGTCATTCGTGCAAAAAAAGGCTCCCCCCAGGAAGCGAACGCCGGAGAGCGCTGGGGATGCCTGGTGATCGACCGCGAGAGTCGCTTCGTCCTCGCGTGTGCCACCGGCCCGCTTTCTGAGGACGAGGGACTGATTGCCCAGGCCGTGGCCACCGCCGTCGAGTGCACCCATCATCGCCCGCTCGCCTGGTTTAGTGATGGATGGCACAGCTATCCGACTATCCTCAAGCGAGCCTATCGCGAGCCTGTCCCACGTGAGGGCCGTCCGGGACGTCGCCGCTGGGTGGTTCCCGAAACGGTGAGCTTGATGCAAACCATCAAACATCACAATCACCATGTGCTACTCCTCTCGGCAGAGATCCGCATGGTTCTGGGGACCAGTTCCCAGTCCGCCGGAACTGTCCATGTGGAGCGGTTCAATGGAGTGTTGCGCGATCGGCTCAACGCCTTCACCCGCGAGACCCATGCCTTCGCCAAGCGGGATGCGACGTGGGACGCTTTGGTGAACCTGCAACTCTTTGACCACCACTTCCACCGCGCTCATCACGCCCTCCGACGCGAGCGGTGGGCGGCGGGAGACAGCGCGATGAGCACCGATCTCCAGCTATGGCTTTGGGGCTGACCGATCATCTCTGGTCTTTTGAAGAACTGTTGATGACCCCTCTCTCTATCATCCCCTAATGGGGTCACTACCAAAATTTTTCGTCGCCTGACTATCTGCGCGACCATATCTTGGCTTTCATCACCTATTACAATCGTACGATGGCTAAACCCATCAAGTGGACGTACACCGGGCAGGCTTGATCGTGGGGCTTTTTATGCCTCAGTGTACTAGATTTTTGCAACAGAACCCACTTCAGGCTCACCCAGGGGGGCGTGGCCATGGCAGATTGACCTCATTGGCCGGACCCTTGAAGCTAACGGTACCATTGGGGCCACTAGGCTGACCACATGGGGGGAGACCGGTGATCGTGACCTGTACTGATGCACCTGGAGGCAAGGGGTAACTTTGCGGATTGAAGCCCACGCTACTAAACGTACTGCTGGGACTCCAGACGAGCAGGCCGTCGACACTGGAATTCGTGAGTGTAACTGTGCAGCTATCGCTTTTACTGACACCATCATATGAACAGGTGCCGCCAGTCATTAAATCGCCTGGGGTGACAGTGAGCGTCGGTGATGACACTGTGAGTGTCTCTTGTACAACTGCGCCAGATTGTCCCGCACTTGTTGCGATCGTAAATGTGATGCTTCCTGTGTACATTCCAGGGATAAGGTTGCTACTATTGGCGCTGACCCTGACCTGAGTCCAGGCCCCGCTCTTCAACTGGCCCTGAGTTGGAATTATATGAAGCCAGCCCTTATCAGGTGTTCCCGACCAGCTTCCGGCTATATCTCCACAGTTAGTGAGCCACACGAGATCCAAGATATGGAGCGGAGACATCACACTTAGTACTACAGCCGCACTTATGTGGTAGAATAAGAGGGAAACAAGGAGAAGGAGGAAGAGATGGAAGTGTTTCCCTCAATCGAAGAGCTGCGCAGTTGGGCAGATCGGTTGGAAGAAGTGCAAGAGCGTTTAGCGCCGTACTTTGAGCGGGCCGAGCCCCGTCACCGGGCCATGGCCTACATTCGTGGCGAAGTCGGGCATCACCGAGCGCAAGAACGGGTGGCAGTTAGCTGAATTGGCGGGAGAAGCCACGCCAGACGGGATGCAACGCCTGCTCAACACGGCGAAGTGGGATGCGGACCAGGTGCGCGACGACCTGCAAGAGTACATCCTGACGCACCTGGCCGACCCGCAAGCGGTGCTGGTGGTCGATGAGACGGGCTTTGTCAAGAAAGGCACGAAGTCGGCGGGCGTGGCAGCCCAATACAGCGGGACAGTCGGCAAGATTGCCAATTGTCAGATCGGAGTCTTCCTGGCCTATGCCACTGGGTCTGGAGCGGTCTTGCTCGACCGGGAACTGTATCTGCATGCTGACTGGGAGAAGGACCCCGAGCGGTGCCAGGAGGCAGAGGTGCCACAAGAGCGGCGCACCACGATTGCCAAGCCGACGTTGGCCAAACAGATGCTCGCGCGCGCCTTTGCCCATGGCGTCAAAGCGGCATGGGTGACCGGTGATACGGTCTATGGCGGGGACTACAAGCTACGCAGTTGGCTCGAAGAGCGCCTGCAGCCCTATGTGTTGGCCGTGCCCATGCATCAGCGCATCGGGCTCACCCACCGTGCCGATGAGGTCGTAGCGAGTTGGGAGGCTTCCGGGTGGCAGCGTTTGTCAGCAGGAGAAGGCAGTCAAGGGCCTCGCTACTACGATTGGGCCTGGCAGGAGCTTTCCTTCCGCTGGACCGAGCCAGGGTGGAAGCAGTGGCTGCTCGCCCGGCGCAGTCTGTCTGATGCCACTGAGATCGCCTACTCCTTCGTCTTTGCGCCCCAGTCGGTGAGCCTGGAACACGTCGCGCGGGCGGCAGGGAGCCGCTGGCAGGTGGAAGAAGCCTTTGAGTTAGCTAAACAGCAAGTCGGATTGGATGAATATGAAGTGCGGCATTGGCAGGGCTGGTATCGGCATATGACCCTGGCGATGGGTGCCCTGGCCTTTTTGACGGTGGTCAAAGTGGCCGGGCAAAAAAGGGGGCCCAAATTCAGGAACAAGAAGCCGCTCAGCTCCTTCCCCTGACGGTTCCCGAAGTGCGCCGACTGCTCTGGCGGTTGGTGTGGCAGGCTCCTGCGACACCGGAAGGAGTTCTCTATTGGTCACGCTGGCGCAGGCGACATCAGACCCGAGCGAAACAGTCACATATTAAGCGGCGAGCTGCTCGCCTGGCTGCCTAAGTGCGGCTGTAGTACTAGGCTTGGCTTCTGGGCTTTTCTGCTATGAGCCATTACACAACTTTTGCTATGGCATCTTCTGTCGTTCCTGCTCAATTAGCGGCAGGTTCACTCAACAGATGGAACGCTTATACTAGAGGAAAGTTGATAATACTTTAGTTTGATACATTACAGCACGCAACAAAGTTAAAAAAGATATTCGCCTCACAAATCATAATTAATTTTTCTCGATTTGTCAAGTTTATAAATATTAATACTCGAAGCATTCATTTATTGTACGGTTGCTGGGATAGAATCCCACTAACTTACGGAGACTTGAAACACTCCTCAATTACCTTCGTGGGACCACGACGAAGCCTTACGGGCAGGGCGACGCTGCTGCAAGGAGCGTATGCTAAGGGCCAGAAGGTTTCTGATATCAAGATGGAACACCTCAATATTGAACATGCTGAGCTCTATGCCCAGTGCAACTACACGCTGCGCCCTCCTGTCGCTGGCCATTCCCTTTCTTGAGGGTGCAAGCAAAACCGAAAGTTATTTTTTAACAAGTCCTCAAATGAACTCGAAGCGATGCAAGTATAACGTGTGCCTTGTTACAGAACCAGCCTCACGTGATCCAGTCACATACCCACTTTCACTGATAGCCTCCTGCCTATTCAAGACAGCAGTATCAATCTGAAGGAGAGCCAAATCTGACAGCTTAACTGACAGCTTACACCGCACATTCCCTGAGATAAACTGCGAGTAACTGCACGTGCCAATTTCTGTGAAACGAGGAATGAAGCCGAACGATGGCTATCGAGCGAGCGCAGAAGCGGCTCCAAAAATGCTGGAACAGGCGTTCCCAGGAGTTCGACTCTCCCTCATCCCATTATACATGTGCAGTGGAAACAAGCGTCTACTCTTTCATGAGATAGATTCTGATGGAGATGCCATCATTCGAATATGATCCGGCCATGATTTCTCTGCTGAGGTCGGCGTAAAAATAAGTTTCGTTAAAAGGAATAAGCTATTGGGAATCCGTAAGTACAGTCTGTTGCATCGCTCTTTCCGCTTATCGAGAGTAGTGAGGCTATGAAAGTTGACAGTTTATTTACAGTTTATCGGTTTAATCAATCTGAACAATGATGAACGAATCTGAACGGCGAAGACGACGAGCTATGGCACTCGAAGAGAGGAAAAAAGCGCCGTCAGCGCTATCAAATGAGTACTGACGGCTAGTAAGATTCTACCCAAAAAACTGAATTAGAGAGGGGGTGCCGAAGGGGGACTCCGACCAAACTGCTGAGAATTGGCATATCTCTCTCTAGTTCTGTAGTGAGGCATCGTATCTTGAGCGCGCGATACAGGCTTTCTCTTTGAGTACCGTGAGACAGGAGCATTGTTCTAGAGGCAGTGAAACTTCGGAAATATGCAGGATTACCTGCCCTGAACGAATCGATAGGAGGAAGTGCGCTCTCTACTCGTTCAAACCATAGCCTTTCATCGAAACCGCATCCATACCGACAAGCATGGTAGAGTGGCTGGACACACGCGTAGTGCATCTGATGCAAAGCAACGCAGAAAAGAGCAGGAGAAGGTGGAGAGGCTCCAGGCGAAATGACCTGATTGCGGAGCCTCGAGA
>Ga0070706_100000475_pt1 | contig 47520 bp, 40 predicted proteins | sample KBSK5501metaG_FD_65476 | JGI IMG/M metagenome (GOLD analysis project Ga0070706, IMG submission 65476) | Corn, switchgrass and miscanthus rhizosphere microbial communities from Kellogg Biological Station, Michigan, USA - KBS K5-50-1 metaG | ecosystem: Host-associated > Plants > Roots >... | reverse complement strand
GAGGGTGAACTCCTCCGGGCTCTGACCATCGACCCAACCCGCGACTACCAGCCCCTCAACGGACGGTGGCCTGTCCATAATGTCTTGCGACAGGCGTCCGGGATCTCTTGAGACAGGACACTGGCGCCCCCTGCAGGATTCGAACCTGCGACCTAGTGCTTAGAAGGCACCCGCTCTAGTCCACTGAGCTAAGGGGGCGGTGCAGCGCGGATTATAAGGATGGGCCTGCGGTTACTCGTGGGTTCCTTGCGCCAGGACGCGGGACGCCCGCCAGCCCGAGCCCTCAAGCACGAGGACGGACGCCAGGATCAAGGCGCCGCCGATCCACTGAAACGGGCTCGCGGTCTCGCCCAGGATGATGACGGCCAGCGCGACCGTACTCGCCGGCTCGAACGTGCTCAGAATGGCGGCGCGAGAGGCCCCGACCAGCGGCAACCCAATAATGAAGGTGAGCACCGGGATGGTCGTCCCCAACACCGCAAAGCCGGCAATCAGTGCGAGCCGCGGGCCCGTCCACGCCACGAGGAGCTGCCCGCTGATCGCCGCGTACAGGCTCCAGACCAGAGCCGCCGACGTCATGACCGTGGCCGTGGCGGAGACCGGCGGCAGTCCGGGTAACAGGCGGCTCCCAAACAGAATGTAGCCCGAATAGAAGGCTGCCGAACCAAGACCGAGGATGATCCCGATGGGCGACGCGGCATGAAGCTGGGCCTGCACCACCAGCACCGTGCCCAGGGCCGACAGCCCGAGGGCGCCCAGTTTCATCCTGCCGAGCGGCTCACCGAACAGTGCGGCGGCCAGCAGGGTCACGACCACGGGATACGTGTACAGCAGCAGCGCGGTTGTGGACGCTGGAATGAAGTGCAGTGCGCTGAAGTAGCTGGCCGACTGGGCAACGTATCCAGCCCCACCCATGATCACCAGACCGATCAGGCTCCGCCGGGGTGGAGTGCCCTGGTGCACCGCCGCGGCGGCCAACCACAGCAGCACCGCCGCGACTCCAAACCGATAGCTCAGAAGCTGTGGGGTGGTCAGCCCGAGGCGATACGCCAGCTTGCCGAAGACGCCGAGGGTGCCGAAACTGATGGCGGATCCAATGACGAGCGCGACGCCGACCGCACTTCGATTGCCGGCCGGCGCACGCACGCAGCCATTCTAGGAACGTGACCGAATTACTGTACGAGAACTGGCACGTAAGCGAGGGCGATCGGGTTGTAGTTCTCCGTGATGCCGACGTTTCCGTTCAAGCTGATGGTGTAAGCGAGGATCTGCCCGTAGCCCTTCCCTGAGCTCGATCCACCGACCGAGACATTGTCCTGTGGGGCCAGCATCGCCCCGTTTACGCTAATGTTGCCGCCACCGCCGACCGAGATGACGTTGCTGCCCAGGCCGATCTCCTTGGCGCAGACCTGCGTGCTGCAGCTAGCTGGCAGGTTCGCCGAGGCGGTGAAGTTCCAAGAGGAGGTCGAGTGGTTGGGATCAACGAAGAGCGAGACATCATGGAATTTGGGGGTTGAACTCAAGTAGAGGTTGGCGCCACCTTGGATGTTCATCGTGTTGTAGGTACCGCCCTTACCGCCACCGCCGGCGGTGCAGAAGTAGTTGCCGCTGGAGGCGGGGTTCTGGTTGGTGCATTTGGCAGAGGCATCACCACCGTCAGCCGGCCAGAAAACCAGGAGCGCCCCAAAGTCGTAATCGGTTGTGCAATGGAAGTTCGCGGCCCATCCGGGAACCGCCGATGCGATGGGGGCTCCCGGCGAAGGCAGGCAGGCGTTGGTCTTGGCGACCACCGGATCGCAGGTTGGAAGCACCTGAAGGTAGCAGTCTCCGGTCTCGACAGTCCCGTTAGCCGCCACATTGAGTCCGGAACCATTGGCCGTGCCCTCGAAGAAGTAGACCCCTGGCTGTAGGACCAGTGTGCCTTTTACAATCACAGAGCTGTAGCGCGGCCCAATTGGCTGCGTCGGGTCGAGGCTGCGCGTTGGGATGAGCATCTCGGTCGTGCCGAGTGGGACCGTGATGGCAGCCTGCAATGCGCCCGACCCCGGGTCGGGCGGCAGGTTGACGTTGGGTGGGAAGACATAGCCGCCCAGGGCCTTGTCGGCTGACGGGGCCCCGCCCGGGCAGTTGCCCTCGCCGATCGATGAACCGCTGATAGCGGCCGAGGACGTCGGCGTGTACTCCCACAGGTCGCCTCCGAACTGGGGATTGCAGACGAAGGCCAGGGAACCGTTCGGCATACCGACACTGCCGTTGTCGCCTACTCGCTTGTTCGCCGTGATCCCGGTCGCTCCATTGGTGGAAATGTCTGCGCTGTCGTTTTCCTTGAAGGCGAAGATGGCGTAGGGAATGGCATGGTTGCGGGCGATCGACGTCACGCTGACACCGATGGTCGGATAGAGCGAGGCGGTGAAGGCCAGCGGAAATTGGTGGACCAGATTGACGTAGATGAAGGCCTCGTCCTCCCCAGTGTTCTTGTAGTTGTAGGGCGTCGTAATGGTAAGGGTGTAGGCGCCCGAGCGATCAACCCAGTTAGTGCAGCAGGGCGAGGCGGCATTGCTCGGGTTGTACGGGCCCTCCGGGATGGTAGACGACGTGCAGGCATTCGGCGCGCATGATGTTGCACCGCCGAGCAGCCGGTGGCCGACATTGTAAGGACTTGGAGCGGTGTAGTTATTGGAAAAGTCGATCCCCAGAGTCCTCTCGATTGCCGAGACGGTGTCATCCAGAGCCCACGAGGTTTGAACCGATCCGGCGCCCGGCCCGAGATCGAGCGCACCGGTGAGGGCCGCGCCGTCAACCCCGTTCTGCAACCCACGCTGCTCGACGAGCACCCGAGCACCATCGATCGCCAGCGCGACCACGGCGAAGAGCGCCACGGACGCCAGGGCGAAGGTGACGACAATCTGGCCGCGCAGGTGCTCACGTGTCGAGGTGATCAATATTCCGTTTCCATTGTGGCGCTGGCCACCAGGTAGTTCGTCGACATCAGGGCCCGGACCATTGGCGTGGTCGCCTCGAAGTGGTAGACGATCGAGACCTGGACGTACTTGGGGAACGAGGTGAACCCCGACCGGTCGATGAAGATAAAGCCGCGACCGACCGCTGGCTGGTAACAGGCCGTCAACGGGCTGGGCGGTGTCGAGGTACCGCACACCGCAGGCTGCGTGAGGTCGGCAAATGTCATGGCCTGCGCTTGTTGCTTGATCAGACCCGCAATGGTGGCGTCGGTCGCGCCGGTACCCGTGTCGTAGGCGGCGGCCATTCGTGCGCCGTTTCGGGCCAGATCGGAAGTTACGACATAGTAGAAGCCCGCGCGGCCGAAATCGACCGTCCCCACAAGCAGAAGAAAGAACACCGGGGCCAGCAGCGCGAACTCGACGGCGGCCTGGCCGGCTCGATGTCGGGCGAATCCGCGAATCTTGATCATCATGGTCAGTACCAGGTCAGCATCGTGGTTTGGGCTCGCAGTGTGATGGTTCCGCCGGTGAACTGCTGGATCAGCGGCGTGATCGGGGTGAAGTCCGCGCTCGCGAACACGGTGATTGCCTGACGGCCGGGCTTGCGCCGGGGCGGATTGACCCCGGTATTAGCAGAGGGGCTGATCACGAGCGTCCCCGCGGCGCAACTGACGTTGACCCACGGAAGTCCTTCCCGGTTACCGGCGGTGCAGCCAACCGAGTCGTCGTACTCATACGGGAAGTCGATGAGGACCCGCGCCGCCTCTCGGCTGGCGTTTTCGAGAGCGATGTAGTAGTAGAAGGCACGCGTCAGGTCGACTGCCCCTAGAAACAGGAGCGCCATGATCGGCAGGATCAGGGCGAACTCAACCAGGGACTGCCCCCCGTGGGCACGTGGGCGCGTGGTTCTCCTCCTGAACACAGCCACAACCATAAAGACGCACGGCTACGCACAGTCTTACGAGGTATCGAACCGAAACGGCTGAGCTTGCTTGTTACAGACTCGCTGCTCGCGTCACGAATTCGTGACGTGGGCCTTCCAGCGGCCGCCGTCCGCTACTGGATCAGACCCTTCATGTAGGGAAGGTTGCTGGGGTCGTAGGTCTCGTTGACGTTCCCGTTGCCGTTGATCGTCAGCGTCCAGGCCACGATCTGCCCAACGCCGGTGCCGCAGCCGCTGCCCGTGAGGACCATGTTGTCGGCCGGCCCGTAAATCGCCCCACGAATGCTGTAGCACGATCCGCCGGAGAAGCGGACGACGTTGGTTCCCAGCGGTTGGCTGGTGCAGACGGTCTGCCAGTTCGGCATCGTCTCGATGTAGAGGCTGATGTTGAAGTACTTCGGTGATGGGGTCAGGGTGACGTTCGAGGTCGCTTCGGCCGCGAAGATGTGTTTGTTGCAAAGGGTGCTGCCCGAGGCGTTGGCGGGCGTGATCTCCAGGATGACGCCAGGATCGGACGGAACGGCGGTCAGCGTCTGGCCGCAGACATTTTGCCCTACGTCGCTGCTGTTGAGCGTCCGGATGGTCCCCTGGATATCGACGCCATTGGCTTGCACCTGGTAGACGCCGGGCGCGAGGACGGCAGTTCCCCCGTTCTGGACCTTGATCTGATTGGTGTACTGGCCCGGGCACAGATAGGTGGGCGGCCCGCTGATGACGGTGGCGCCGTTGTACGTGGTGGCGGGCGGAGGCGGCTCCGGATAGTTGGGATAGGGCAGGTGGGTCGCCGGCCGTGGCAGCGGTGTCAAGGTCTGCTCGCCAGTTACCCTGCCCACCAGCGCCGCCTGGTCAGCCGGGCTTTCATTGACCGCCCAGAGATCCCCGGCGCCGAATGGGGGGCTAAAGATAATCGAGGGCGAGTCATTACCCGGGGCAATGCTCTCGTTCGAGAAGATCCCCCCGCGGTCGGCTGAACCGCCGCCTCCGTTGAGGGTAACCGAAGCCGGCGAGCCGTTGATGTTGAAGTTGGACCACTGCGCATACTGGGGCTGGTCCTGCAGCACGACGATCGCATACGGGAGGTTCATGTTCTGGGCGGTCGCCTGGACCGCCAACGTGATCGTGGACTGGAAGCCGTGGATGGGGGCCACCGCGACCGGATGGACATGCTGAATGCTGACCTGGTAGGTATAGGTGGTCGCTTGAACGGCGATGGTAAAGGGGCCGATCGACCAGGGCGACCCGCCGGTTACGGTGTCGGCGGGGCTGACTCCGCCGACGCTGGTGCCGGGCAGGTTCTTGACGATGGTCGCGAGCGCCTGGGTGTGGATCGCGATGTAGCTCGGCGGATTGGAGACCCAGAGCAGCTCAGCGCCGGCCAGCGCACCGGCGTCGGCGGCGTTCTGCAGCTGCCGGCGGTCGAGGTAAATCCCGCCGCCATCGATGGCCAGCGCCAGGATGGCGGTCAGGACAAGGACGGCGATCGCGACCAGGACGACTGCCTGGCCGGCCTGCGTGCGCTTGTGCAATCGATTCATCAGTACTCGGTCGTCACCGTGCTGGCGACGAACAGGATGACGGTATTCGAGCCCAAAAACTGTTGGACGAATGGCGTCAGGGTTTGAAAGTTATAGGCCACCTTGATCGTCAGCGGATAGCGCCCGCCATAGGCCGGATTGACCGCGGCGCAGGAACCGGTAACCGGTGCGGGCGCCTGGCCGCCGGGGGCATTGACCGTCGGCGAGCTCGACGATCCCGAAACGATGTAGATGATCCCCGTGTTCGGGGCCACTAGCGGCGGCGTCGAGGGAGGCCAGGGGAAGCCGGTGTGAACCCCGTTGATGCAGGGAGCCGCCGAGAGCGAAAGTCCGATGGCGTACTTCTGGATGGCGTTCACCACATCGGCGTCGGACATCCTGGGGTTGCCCGACATGGCCGCCTCTCGAGCGCCCTCCCGAACCGCCGCCGACAGCGTGGCGTAGTCGTAGGCGGCCCGCCCGAAATCGACGACGCTGACCAGCATCATGATCAGCAGCGGCGCGACCATCGCCATCTCCACCAGCGATTGAGCGCGCTTCTTCCGCCGCTTCATGGCTGCCCCTGGATGATCATGGTCGTGGTTGCCTCGACGTGCACGCTTCCGCCGGTGATGTTTTCAACCGCCGGCGTGATCGGCGTGAAGTTATAGAGGATCGTGACGCGAACCGTCTGGCCGGCGGTCCCGCTGGTGGCCGAGTCGGTTTCGTTGAAGCAGGCGAAGACATATCCGGTGTTCGCCGCGGTCGGGTAATAGGCGGCGGCGTAAGGGGGCCCGGCCTGGCAGTTGGCGGGGGCGAACGCTGGACTGGGTTCGACGAGGTTCAGATCCGGCGCTTCGGTCTTGACCGCCTGGATGACCGCACTATGCGTGGCGGTCCCGTTGCCGTTCACCGGATCGTATGAGGCGCCCTGCAGCGCGCCTTCCCGTGCAGCGTTGGTGACCTCGATCGAGTAATAGAAAACCCGGCCGAGATCAGAGCTCCCCAGCACGAGCAGGCAGAGTAGCGGAAACAGCAGGGCCGTCTCGACGATAGCCTGTCCGCGTCCACGGGGAAGACGGTGGCACCGCATCACGCGCTCTAGGATGCGGTTCGGCAGGCCTTTTTGGTCCCGGCCGTTGAGACCATTCATGTCTGCCATAGGACGACAGAAACCTTACGGCCACGTTATCTTTAGCCCGTCAGTTCCCTCGCCGGGGCCAGCCGTTGCTCGGGCCCCATCAGTGGCAGATAGAGGCTGATCAGCAGCGCCGAGAAACCGATCACGAAAGCCGCCAGCACGATCGGGATGCCCGGATCTTTGTTGATCGTCAGGTCCGTGTACTGCTTCAGCCCGGTAAAGCTCAAGCGATACCCGTCCGGGGTGACCACGCTGTCGCCCACTCGGAGGGCGCCGCGCCAGCGCAGGTCCATGTTGCTGGTGTCGAGCGAGAACACGTTCTGGGGTCGGTTCAGATGAAGGTCGCCACGGTAGAGGCGCACCAGCAGTATCGGATTGCGCAGCTGCGGCGTCCCCGGTGCGATCGCCTGGTTGCTGATCTGCGGATCCGGGATGAAGATCGCGGTCGCGCCCAGCTGCTGGTCCCCTGGCCCGGCGGACGGCGCTTTGAACACGCCGTTGGCGAACTGCGGGTCGCCAACGAAGATCGTCGGCGCATCTTCCACCACCCGGCCATCGGGCGTCTGGATCTTCAGCGTCGGCGCCCAGCCGTAGCCGGCCTGGTAGATCTTGACGCCCTGGTAGTCCACGTAGTGGTTGACCTGGATGCTTTTCGTCTCGACCAGCCGTCCGCCGTCGTAGATGCGGACCCGCGAGGTGAAGTCCTTCGGGGCCCCGCTGGGCCAGTAGCCGGCGCTGAAGCTGTCGACCTTGACCTGGAAGCCCGCGTGGTTGGCCGAGAGCACGCCTTCGCTCAGGTTGTCGTAATTGGCGCGCGCCTCGACGAAGCTATCGCCCTCGACCACGGCGGCGTTGCCGACGAAGCCGGCCGCCTTGCCGTAGATCACGCCGACCAGGAGGATGAAGAAGCTGGCATGAAAGATGATGCTCGCCAACTCCGCCCATAGCCCACGGTTGCGTTGCGCCGGATCGATCGCGCGCCGCCAGGCGGCCGGTATCCGGATGAACATGCTGGCCCCGATCGAGGTGTACATCAGCACCGCGGTGATGATGAAGGGCCAGGAGCTGAAGATGTCGAAGAGGCCGAGCCGGGCGAACCACGGCGCGGTCACCGGGTGACGCAGGACGTACCCCATCACGCCCTGCGGGTTCTGTGGCAGCTGGGGAAGAAACGTGCCGATGATCGCCAGCAGGCCCAGGATCGCGAGCAGGATGATGGCGGTGCGCATCTTGCGGAGCTCGCGCCAGGCCCGAGCCAGAACCCGTAACGGCAGCGCGCGCCGCAGGTCAGGCGCCTCGACCGCCGGACGAACGGGGGACGGGGCGATCACCGCCGGTGATCTCCAGGCGTCATTGCCGTTTAGAAGTGTAGGGAGGCCGCGTGGGTCGCCCAGTCGAGCACGGTCGTGGGAAAGACGCCCAGCACGATCGTCGCCACCGCCGCCGCGCCCAGCACGCCGTTGGTCGAGATCCCGACCCGTGACTTTTCGGCGACCGCCTCGTCCGGCGTCGCCAGCATGACCACCACCACTCGAAGGTAGTAGTAAAAGGAGACAATCGTCATCACCACCGCCACCACCAGGGGAGCCCAGATCTGGGCATTGACGAGCGCCTGGAACACGAAGAGCTTGGCGAAGAAGCCCACGGTTGGGGGGATGCCCGCCAGAGAAAGCATGAAGATCGTCATCACGCTTGCCAGGAACGGCCGGCGATAGAACAGGCCGCGCCAGTAATTGATGTCGGCCGTTCGTTCGCCGCCGGCGCCGAGGGCGGTGACCACGGCGAAGGCGCCGAAGTTCATCACCGCGTAAGCGGCGATGTAGAAGAGCGATGCGGAAAAGCCCGCGGCTGTCCCGGGCAACACGCCCAGCAGGATGTAGCCGGCGTGGGCGATGCCCGAGTAGGCCAGCATCCGCTTCAAGTTGTCCTCGATGATCGCCACCAGGTTGCCGATGAAGAGCGAGAAGATCGCGATCAGCGCCAGCGGAAAGTACCAGCGGGTGGAGATCGAAGGAAAGGTGGCGATGAACACCCGACCGATGGCCGCAAACGCCGCCGACTTGGTGGCGACCGACATGAAGGTCGTGACGACGGTCGGCGCACCTTCGTAAACATCTGGGGTCCACATGTGGAAGGGCGCCGCTGAAGCCTTGAACGCCAGCCCGACGGAGAGGAAGCCGATGCCGAGCAGCAGCAGCACGTTGCCTGACGCGCCCGACCCGGCTGTCGTAAAGGCGGCGATCCCGCGAAGCGTGGTGCTGCCGGTCGCACCATAGATGAGCGCCATGCCGTAGAGCAGGAAGCCGGTGGCGAAGCCGCCGAGCAGCAGGTATTTGAGCGCCGACTCCTGCGAGCGCTGCGCGGTGCGGGCGAACCCGGAGAGGACATACAGCGAGATCGAGAGTAGCTCGATGCCGAGGAAGATCGTCATCAGGCTGGTGGCGGCGGCGAGCAACATCATGCCCGCGGTCGCGCCGAGCAGGAGGATGTAGTACTCGCCGTGCTCGAGGTCCAGGGCCCGAAGGAACCGCGGTGAGATGAGGACGGTCAGGATGGTGATCACGATCAGCAGCACGTTGAAGAAGGCGGCCAGGCTGTCACCGACGACGGTGTCGCCGAACGCCTCCCGGTTCTGGCCCCACAGCGGAAAGCTGACGGCGAGCGCCGCGAGCAGGCCGGCGACCGTGACGGCGGGTAACCAGCGACGCCGCGCCACCGGAAGCAGCAGGTCGAGGAAGAGGACGACGATCGCGGTACCGACGACGACCAGCTCGGGCAGGATAACCCCGTAGTCGATCCCGATCCCGCTGAGGTCGATCCTCATCGCACGATCACCGGCAAGGCCTTGACCGTCGCCTCGACGGCGGCCGGGAAGAACCCCGGGGTCACGCCGATCACCACCATCAGCGCCAGCAGCGGGGCGAGCACGCCGCCGTCAACGGGTCGTACCTCACTGAATGCCGGCGGTTCGGGCGGCGCTTCCTGCATGCTGCCCTGGTAGAAGCGCAGCACGTACCAGGCCGCCAGGATCACGCCGATCCCGGCACCGACCGCGAGGGGGACGAAGGCCGTCCAGGCCCCCAGCATGATCAGGAACTCCCCGACGAAGCCGTTCAGGCCTGGCAGTCCCAGGGCAGCGAGCGAGACAACCAGGAAGAGGGCGGCGAACAGCGGTGCGGTCGCGCCCAGCCCGCGCAGCTGCGCCCGATCCCGGGTTCCGGCGCGACGCTCGATCATCCCGACCACGAGGAACAGCGCGGCGATGATCACGCCGTGATTGATCATCTGCACCAGCGAACCTTCGATGCCGAGCAGGTTGCCGGCGAAGATCCCCAGCCCGATGAAGCCAAGGTGACTCATCGAGGCGTACGCCACCAGCCGCTTCAGGTCGGTCTGCATCAGGGCCATGAAGGCGCCGTAGAGAATGCCGATCACCGCGAGGACCGCGAAGAAGGGGCCGAGACTGTGCGCGGCATCCGGGAACAGCCCCAGGTTGAAGCGCAGGAAGCCGTAGGCGCCCAGCTTCGAGACCAGCCCGGCCAGGACGATCACGACCGGGACCGGTGATGCGACATAGGCCGCCGGCAGCCAGGTGTGGAGCGGGAAGAGCGGCATCTTGATCGCAAACGCCAGCGCAAAGCCGAGGAACAGCAGTTGCTGGATCCCGACGGTGCCCAGCCCGAGCGGAAGATGCCAGAGTCCCGAGGCGGGATGCTGGATCAGCTGCGCCCAGTCGAAGGTTAGCTGCCCGGTTTGCTGGAAGTTGATGGCCGCGACCGCCAGGATGGCGATCAGCATCGCGAAGCTGCCGAGCACCGTGTAGATCAGGAACTTGAAGGCCGCATAGACGCGCCGGCCCTCGCCCCAGACCCCGATCAGGAAGTAGAGCGGAACCAGCATCGCCTCCCAGAACACATAAAAGAGGATGAGGTCGAGGGCGAGCATGATGCCGGCGGTCGCTGCCTCGAGGATGAGCAGCAGCAGAATGAACTGCTTGAGGCGCGGCGTCTGCGGGTCCGTGACCAGGACCGCGATCAGGAAGAGCAGGGCGTTGAGCCCGAGCAGGAACAGGCTCAGGCCGTCGACGCCCAGGTGGTAGCCGATGCCGGCGCTCGGAATCCAGCGGAGCGACTCCTCGAACTGGAAGTGCAGGCTGCCGACGCCGTGCTGGAATCCCCCGATGATCGCCAGCGCCAGCAAGAGGGTGAGCCCAGCGCTGAGCACCCCGAGTTGCTTGATCACACTCCTGGCGACCCCCGGCGTCAGCGCCACCAGCAGGGCGCCGGCCAGCGGGATCACGATCACCAGCGTCAACCAGGGCACGGTGGTGGGCAGGGTATACCAGCTCATCCACCAAACCTCCATGGGAGATACCCCAGGAAGCCGGCGACGATCAGCACCACGCCGATCGCGCCGCCCAGCGTCCACAGGGCGTAGCTGCGCACCCGGCCGGTCTGGATCAAACGGAACTCGCGTGCCTCCACCAGCGTGAAGTCGGCCAGCCCGTTGACCGCGCCGTCGATGACCCGCGTCTCGATGACGGTGTTGAGGAAACGAGCCAGGGCCAGTGCCGGCTGGACAAACACCCGGTCGTAGAGCTCGTCGATGTAGTACTTGTGCTCGACCAGCGTGTGGATCAGACCAAGGCGGGTGCGCCACGCCACCGCCAGCTCCGGCCGCCGTGCGTGGAGCAGGTAGGCCATGAAGAAGCCGGCCAGCGCCGCCAGCACCGAGAGGGCGGCGAGCCCGAGGAAGGCGCCAATCCCCACCTCACCGGCAGGGCCGAACACCGGCGAGAGAAAGGTCGCGATCGGGATATAGCCTCCGACGACGGCGCCGGTGGCGAGGATGATGATCGGCACAGTCTGGACGGGCGGCGCCTCGTGCAGGTGGCGGTCGTCATGCGTCAGCCACTCCCAGCCGAAGGCGATGAAGAACAACCGGAACATGTAGTAGGCCGTGAGGCCGGCGGTGACCAGCGCCAGCACCCCGAGCCAGAATTCGCCGCCGGCGGCGTTCAACGCCGCCCGGATGATCTCGTCCTTGCTGAAGAAGCCGGCAAGTAGCGGAAAACCGCTGATCGAGAGCGTGCCGATCAGGAAGGTCCAGAACGTGATCGGCAAGCCGGCCCGCAGGTTGCCCATGTGGCGAATGTCCTGGTCGTCGTGGAAGGCGTGGATCACATTGCCCGCGGCCATGAAGAGCAGGGCCTTGAAAAAGGCGTGGGTCATGAAATGGAACATGCCGGCGGCGTACGCGCCGATGCCCACCGCCAGGAACATGTACCCGATCTGGCTCATGGTCGAGTAGGCGAGGATGCGCTTGATGTCGACCTGCGAGGTGCCGATGGTGGCGGCGAAGAAGGCGGTGACGCCGCCGATGATCGCGACCGTGGCCGCCGCGGCCGGCGCCCAGTCATAGAGCATGTGCATCCGGGCCACCAGGTAAACGCCGGCGGTCACCATGGTGGCCGCATGGATCAACGCCGAGACCGGCGTCGGCCCCTCCATGGCGTCGGGGAGCCAGGTATGCAGCGGCAGCTGCGCGGATTTCGCGACCGCCCCAACCAGCAGCAGCAGGCAGATGGCGGTGATGACGGTGCCGCCCTTGGGAAGCTGGTGCACGCGCTCGAACAGCCCGCGGTAGTCCATGACCCGCAGGTTGAGGAAGATCAGGAAGGCGGCGAAGATCATGCCCACGTCGCCGATCGTGTTCATCACGAAGGCCTTGCGACCGGCGAGCACCGCCGAGGTGCGCTCAAACCAGAAGCTGATCAGCAGGTAGGAGCTGAGGCCGACGCCGGCCCAGCCGATGATCAGCCACACGAGGTTGCCGGAGAGGACGAGCAGCAGCATGGAGAGGACGAACAGGTTCATGTAGGCGAAGAAGCGCGAGTAGCCGGGGTCCTCGGCCATGTAGCCGATCGAGTAGACGTGGATCATGAAGCCGACGCCGGTGATCACCAGGATCATCAGGGTCGACAGCCGGTCGACGTAGAGGTTGAACGGCACGCTGAAGTCGCCGCTCTGCCACCAGGTGAAATAGGTCTGGTCGAGTCGCTGGCCACCGAGCACCTGCGCCAGGATCAGGAGGGCAAAGACGAAGGCCAGCCCCACGCTGCCGGCGCCGATCCAGCCCACCACCCGCCGAGGAAGCTGCCGGCCGAATACCGCGTTGACCAGGAACCCGGCGAGCGGCGCGAGCAGCACCAGCGGCGCCAGCGTGTCCATGGCCCTGCTTACTCCTTCATCAAATCGAGCTCGTCGACATCCATCTGCCGGCCGCCCCGGTAGACCTGCACGATGATGGCGATCCCAACCACCACCTCGGCGGCGGCTACGGTGATCACGAGGAACGCAAACACCACCCCGTCGAGTGAATTCAGAAACCGGCTCTCGGTCGCGAACGCCAGGTTGACGGCATTGAACATCAGCTCGATGCACATGAAGACGACCAGCGGATTCCGCCGGACCAGGAAGCCGATCGCCCCCATGGTGAAGAGCGCACCGCTCAACAGCAAGAACAGGTAGGCGGGCACCGGCATCTCAGCGGATCCTTCGCATCGCCAGGTACACCGCGCCCACGGCCGCGATCAGCAACAGCACGGACGCGACCTCAACCGGGAACAGGAACTTCGTGTACAGGGCGACGCCGATGGCCTGGACGTTGCCCAGCGCGTTGATCGCTTCCGGGGTGGACGCGCCCTGACGGCCGGTCAGCCCGCGGTTGAAGAGCAACCCGCCCAGCAACGCCGCAAAGATCACCCCGAAGACCAGGCCGTAGATCCACTCATTGCCCGCACGGCCGAGCGTGACGTCGGACTCCGGGTTCATCAGGGCGATGATGAAGACGAACAGCACCATGACGGCCCCGGCGTAGACGATCACCTGGGCCGCGAACAGGAACTGCGCATTCAGCAGGAGAAACAGCACCGCCAGGCCCAGCATGTTCGCCACCAGCGACAGCGCGTTGTAGATCGGCCGGCGGAAGGCCACCACGCCGACGGCGGTGACAAGCTCCCAGGCCGCCAGGATGGCGAACGCGACTACCACTTGCGGGCGACCGGTTGGGCCGACGGCGCGGCGGACGGCACGGCGGTGTCACCGATGCTGGCGCCGAGCGGCTCTAGCATGTCCTCTTTTTCGGCGATGAACTTGTCGGGGTGGTCGTCCGCCAGGTCATAGCGCGGCCCCATCGTGATGGCATCGTAGGGACAGGCCTCTTCGCACATTCCGCAGTAGATGCAGCGGAGCAGGTTGATCTCATACCGCTTCGCGTACCGCTCCCCGGGTGAGACCCGATGCTCGGGCGTGTTCTCGGCCGCCTCCACGACGATGCAGCCCACCGGGCAGGCGATGGCGCACAGCTCGCAGCCGACGCATTTCTCCAGGCCGTCGGCGTAGCGATGCAGGATGTGCTTGCCCCGTGCGCGCGGTGGCACGGCCTTCTGCATCTCGGGGTACTCGATCGTGACGATCGGCTGGGTGTTGTGCTTGAAGGTGGTGTAGAGCGCGCGAACGATGTAGAGCGGCCCCATCAGGACCTCGCGCAGCGCCATCAGGCGCTCCCCTGGGCCGCCACCACGACGACAGCCGTCACCATCATCATCGCCAGGGAGAGGGGCAACAGCGATTTCCAGCCGAGCGCCATCAGGCGGTCATACCGCATCCTCGGCAGGGTTGCCCGCAGCCAGACGTAGACGTAGAGGAGGACGACGACCTTCAAGAGGAACCACCACGGGCCGGGCAGGATGCCGAACGGCCCCCACCAGCCGCCGAGGAAGACGATGGTCGCGATCGAGCTGACGATGATCATGTTGATGTACTCGGCCATGAAGAAGAGCGCGAACCGCATGCCCGAGTACTCGGTGTGGTACCCCGCGACCAGCTCGGTCTCGGCTTCGGGGAGGTCGAAGGGCGCCCGGTTCGTCTCGGCGATGCCGGCAATCAAGTAGAGGAAAAACGCCGGCAGCAGCGGGATGATGAACCACCAGGTGCGCTGGGCATTGACAATGTCGACCAAACGAAGCGAACCCGCCAGGATGAAGACCGGCACCAGGGAGAGGCCGAGCGCCATCTCGTAGCTGATCATCTGCGCCGAGGAGCGCAGCGCACCGAGCATCGAGTACTTGCTGTTCGAGGAATAGCCGGCCAGGAAGATGCCGAACACTCCGACGGAGGTCACGGCCAGGTACCAGAGGACGCCGATGTTGACGTTCATGATGTACCAGCCGATCCGGTGCCCGAAGAGGTTCACGTCGCCCGGCCCGCTGACCGGGATGATGGCGAAGCTGGCGAGGGCGGCGATGACGGAGATGGTGGGAGCCAGCAGATAGAGGAAGCGGTCGCGGCCCGAGGGAGCGCTGCTGGACTTGAAGAACAGCTTGAGCCCGTCGGCCGCCGGTTGCAGGAGCCCAAACGGACCGACCCGGTTGGGCCCCGGGCGCTGCTGCAGCCGCGCCTGCACCTTCCGCTCGAAGAGCGTGAGGTACGCGAACCCGGTCAAAAGACCGAAGATCACGATCACGGTCTTGATCAAGGTGACGACCACCAGCTCGGTCGTCACGTCGCTTCGCTCCAGAGCACCCGGCCGGCGGTGTTCAGCGCGGCGGCATAGGGTGGAAGGCTGCGGACAAGGTCCTCCGTGATCGCGGAAACCGAGTCGTAGGCCCAGCTCGCCCCCAGCCGATTGGCGATCTCCCGGAGGACCCGCCAGTCTTCCCAGACCCACTCGGCGTCGATCGCCTTCTTGATGCGCTGCACGCGCCCTTCCATGCTGGTAACGGTGCCGTCCTTTTCGGTGAACGCGTGTCCCGGGAGGATCACGTGCGCCAGGTCGTCGAGCGGCGAGGCGGTGAACCGGTGGAAGACGAGCAGCGGTAAGGTCGGCAACCACATCGATTCGGCATCGCTTGGGGTGAAGCGATTGAGTGGGCTGGATTCGTGCACATAGAGCGCTTTGAGGCCGGCCCCCGGCCACTCCACCCTCCCCTTCCCGCTCTGTCCGTTCAGCGACGCGTAGCCCGGGCCCAGGTGCGGCAGAATCCCGAGATCCTTGGCTCCGCGTCCATTGGGACCGGTCGTGACGAGCAGCCGGCGCACGCTGCCGCTGATCTTCTTGCTGAGCTTGGTCTGCAGGTCGACCGCGGCCTTCTTGTTGGCCTCCGTCGCCAGGATGCCTACCGCATGCGCCTCAGCCGGGATCCCGTCGAGGGCACGCTTGCCCTCCCCGGCGCCGACCTTGACCACGTTGACGCCCTTGCGCTGGCTCTTGAACAACCGGAGATGGAGGACGGGCGCCGCATCGATGACCTCCTGTCCGCCCAGCACCACGACGTTGTCGCAGCGCTCGATGTCCGCGATCGGCAACGTGATGTCATCCGGCGCGGCGTCGGCCACCGCGCTGCTGCGGTGATCCAGGTGCGGCGACTGCAGCACTTCGCGAAACAGCCGCCGGAAGAGGAACAGCTCCTCGTTGGTATCGGCGGGCGACGCCCAGCCGGCAACCTGACCGGCCGCCCGCTTGAGGGCGTCAGCGGTGAAGGCGATCGCCTCGTCGTAAGAGACCTCTTCCAGCGCGCCGTTGCGGCGCACCCGCGGCCGCTCCTGCTCCTTGCGCTGGAAATTCGGAAAGCTGTAGCGGCCGACGTCGCAGAGCCAGCTGTCGTCGACCGCGACGTTCTCCCGCGATTGAAACCGCCCGATGCGGTTACTGCGGGCGTCGATCTGGATGTTGCAGCCCATGCTGCAACCGGGGCAGACGCTCGCCGTCCGGTCGAGGTCCCACGGCCGGCTGATGAAGCGGTACTGCCGCGAGGTCAAGGCCCCCACCGGGCAGATCTCGGTCCAGTTGCCCTGGTAGTTCGACTGCGCCGGCTCGTCGTTGAAGGTGCCGATGATGGTGTGGACGCCTCGCTGGATTAGCGCCAGTTCGCGCTCGCCGGAAATCTCCTCGCTGAAGCGGGTACACCGCCAGCACAGGATGCAGCGTTCGCGATCCAGCACGATCTTGTCGGACAGTGGCACCGCCTTGTCGAAATGCGCCTTGTCGAACGCATAACGGCTGGCCCCGGGTCCGTATTGATAGGTCTGGTCCTGCAACGGGCATTCGCCGCCCTTGTCGCAGATGGGGCAGTCGAGGGGATGGTTGATCAGCAGGAACTCGAGCACGCCCTTCTGGTATTTGCTCACCTGGTCGGTGGTGGTCTTGACGACCATGCCCTCGGCGACGTAGACGGCACAGGCCGGCTGGAGCTTCGGCATCTTCTCCACCTCGACCAGGCACATCCGGCAGACAGCGACCGGCGCCATCTTGGGATGCGAGCAAAAGATCGGGATGTCGATACCGATCTTCTTGGCGGCGTCGAGAATCAGCGTGCCCTTCGGCACGCTGACGGATTGGCCGTTGACCGTGAGCGTGACCTGGTCGGTCTGCACCGCCGCCATTAGTGTCGCTCCTCGGGCCGGCGCCGACGGTTCGCGGCCCAGACCGTCGAGGCCGAGGAGACGACGAGCACGTGAGCGAGCGCATCCGTCGATGCGTAAGCGAACGCGCGCAAGAGACGACAACGGCATTCGGCGGTATTGGGCCGATGAAGCGTCAAGTCGGTCCCGGGGAGTGACACTATGCAACCGCCTCGAGGAACGCCTCATCGCTCGCGTTGCGCGAGCCGTCGGTCCTCCACCGTCCGGCCGCAAATGGATATAGCGGCCGGAGACTCGCTCCGGACCTGGCCGCGCCGCGAGCTGGGCGGGCGGGCACGGCGCGTAAACGCGCCTCCGTTGTCACGCTACCGCCTCCACAGTTGATTTCTTGAAGGGGCAGCCTTTCTCCGAGATGTGCTCCTGAAACTCGTCGCGGAAAAACTTGATCACGCTCCGCGGGAACCAGGTCGAGGCATCACCCAGCGGGCAGAAGGAGCGGCCGTCGATGTTGTAGCCGATGTCGAGCAGCAAATCGATGTCGCCCGGCTTTGCGTCGCCGCCCTCGAACCGGTCGAAGAGGTTCGCCATCCAGTAGGTCCCCTCCCGGCACGGCGTGCACTTCCCGCAGCTCTCGTGCTCGAAGAACTTGACGTAGCGACGGGCGGCGTCCACCATGCAGGTGGTCTCGTCCATCACCACCATCGCCCCGGCGCCGGCGAGTGAGCCCGCCTTCTGGATCGCGTCGAAGTCCAGGCCGACGTCGAGGTGCTGGGGCAGCAACACCATCATCGAGGCACCGCCCGGCTGGAACGCTTTGAGCGTGCGGTTCTTCCAGACGCCGCCGCCGTGCTCCTCGATCAGTTCTCGGATCGGCGTGCCGTTTTCCATCTCGTAGTTACCGGGCCGGTTGACATGGCCACTCATGCACCAGAGCCGAGTGCCGGATCCGGTCGGCGTGCCGATGGCCGCGAACCACTCGGCCCCATTCAGGACGATATGCGGCAGGTTGGCGACGGTCTCCACGTTGTTGACCACCGTCGGTTTGCCGTAGAGCCCCTTGACCGCCGGGAAGGGTGGCTTGAGCCGGGGCTCGCCGCGGTAGCCCTCGAGCGAGGTGAGCATGGCCGTCTCTTCGCCGCAGATGTAGGCGCCGGCGCCGCGGTGCAGGATGACGTCGATGTCGTAGCCCTTGCCCAGCACGTTCTTGCCCAGATACCCCGACTGTCGGGCCTCGTCGATCGCCTTCTCCAGCGCCTCGTGCTGGGGGAGGTACTCCCCGCGGATGTAGATGAAGGCCAGGTTGCAGCCAATCGCGTAGCTCGCGATCAGGATGCCCTCGAGCACCTGGTGTGGGCTCTCCTCCATTAGGTAGCGGTCTTTGAAGCAACCGGGTTCGCTCTCGTCGGCATTGCAGACCAGGTAGCGGGGATACACCCCTTTCGGCAGGAAGCTCCACTTGTTCCCGGTCGGGAAGCCCGCCCCACCGCGGCCCCGCAACCCACTCTTCTTCACCATGTCGACCAGCGCATCCGGCTGCATCTCGAGCGCTTTCTTGAAGCCGGCATAGCCACCGGTGCGCTCGTAGACCGGCAGCTGCTCCAGGTTCTCGGTTGCAAAGTCCTTTGTCAGCAGCGGCCTGATCGCCATCAGTCCTGAACCTTCTTGGCCCGCGGCCTCGCGGGCTTCTTGGCCGGCTCCGCCGCCTTGGCTTGCACTGCTCCCTCCCCCTTGTGGGGAGGGCCGGGGAGGGGGTAGTGCGGCGCAGGCTCTTTCCTTAGCCGCTCGATGATGGCATCGATCCGCTCCGGGGTCAGGTTTTCCTCGAACCGATGATCGACCTGCATCATGGGCGCGCCGCCGCAGGCGCCGAGGCATTCGATCGTCGAGTGCCAGGTGATCGCGCCGTCGGCCGTGGTCCCTCCGTCCCGAACCCCCAGCTGCCGCTCCAGGTAGGCCACCATCTCGTCCGCCCCGCGCAGCATGCAGGGAGCATTGATGCAGATCACCACGTCGTGCCGGCCCTCCGGCCGGGTCAGGAACATGGAATAGAAGGATGCGGTGGCCTCGATCAGCGACGGGGGCAGTCCCAGGTGTTGGGCGATCTCGCTCATCGCCTCGTCGGTCACATAGCCCTGCTCGTGCTGCACCGCCCACAGCGCAGGGATGATGGCGGATTGCTTCGAGGGGTACCTGGCGGCCAGCTCCTGGATCTGCGCAACCGTCGGCTTGGCGAGCGGCATCAGCGATCACAATCCCCGAGGATGAAGTCGAGGCTACCCATGATCGCGATCACGTCCGCAACCAGGACGCCCTGTACCAGCTTTTTGAGGGCCTGGAGATTGCAGAACGACGGCGGCCGGACCTTCATGCGATATGGCTTGTTGGTGGCATCCGAAACGAGGTAAAAGCCCAGTTCGCCACGGGGGCTCTCGACGAAGGCATAGACATCGCCGACGGGACCCTTGAAGCCTTCACTGACGAGCCGGAACTGGTGGATCACCGCCTCCATGCTCTTGCTCAGCTCGCTCCGCGGCGGCAAGGCGACTTTCCGGTCGGCGGTGATCCAGGGTCCGCCTGGCAGGTTGTCCACCGCCTGCTGCAGAATTCGCAGGCTCTGGCGCATCTCCGCCACCCGCATGCGATAGCGGTCGTAGCAGTCGCCGTTCGTCCCCAGCGGGACCTCGAAGTCGTACTGCTCGTAGCCGCAGTAGGGAAAAGCCTTGCGCACGTCGTAGTTGACGCCGGACGCCCGCAGCACCGGTCCAGTGACTCCCGCTTCGATGGCGTCGGCGGCCGAGATCACGCCGACACCCTCCAGCCGCTGGTGCCAGATGGGGTTGTCGGTCAGCATGGATTCGAAATCATCGATCCGGCTCGGCATGACGTCGATGAACCGCTGCAGCTGTTCGAGCCACCCGTCAGGCAGGTCCCAGGCCACGCCGCCAACCCGGGTGAAGGAGGTCATCATCCGCACCCCCGAGTAGGCCTCGTTCAGGTCAAGCGCGAGGTCGCGATCGCGCCAGGCATAGAAGAATCCGGAGTAGACGCCCAGGTCCAGGCCGGTGGTCCCCAGCCAGAGCTCGTGGCTGGCGACCCGGGCCAGCTCCATCATGATCACCCGGATGGCTTGGGCGCGCGGTGGGACGTCAACCCCGATCAGCTTTTCGACGGCGCTGACGAACCCTACGTTGTTGATGGGCGGCGCGAGGTAGTCCATTCGGTCGCTGAACGTGATCCCCTGCGTGTAGGTCTTGTCCTCGAAGGATTTCTCGAACCCGGTGTGGAGGTACCCGATGTCGGCGTCGGCATCGCGCACGATCTCGCCATCCAGCTTGAGCCGAACCCGCAGGACGCCGTGCGTGCTCGGATGGTGGGGCCCCATGTTGAGTTCCATCCAGTCGGCCTCCGGCTCGTGCTCGGGGCCGAATGGTTCCTTGGTGACATCGGTCTTAACCACGGATGGCGTCGGGCTCCAACCCTTCGAGCTTCTGATCGCTGAAGATCACCGGCTCGCCGAATGAGACGTAATCCTTGCGCAGCGGAAACCCCTCCCAGCTCTGTGGCATCAGGATGCGCCGAAGGTCGGGGTGACCGTCGAACTTGATGCCGAACAGATCCCAGGTCTCCCGTTCGTGCCAGTTGGCGGCGGACCACACCGACGTCAGGCTCGGGGCGTGTGGATCGGGCATCGACGCGGTGGTCTTGATCCGGACACGCGTCTGGCTCGCCAGCGAGCGCACCTCCCAGACGACGGTGAAGCGCGGATCGCGGGCCGGCCAATCGACCGCCGTCGCATAAAGAAGGTAGTCGAATCCCTCTTGATCTTTGAGATAGCGGGCGACGTCCACCAGCGCGTCCGGCTTGATGACCAGGCTGAGGTCGCCGCGGAAGTCGGAAGTCTCCTGCAACGCGTTCGGGAATCGGTCACCGATCCGCTGCACAAGCGCGTCGGTCGTGTTCGCACTCATCTAGCCCGCCTTCCCTGCTGGCGCGACAACCCGGCCGTCAGGCGGGGCGCTTGACCAGCGGTTCACCGCGGATCTTGCGCTGGAGCTTGATGACGGCGTCCAGCAGAGCCTCCGGACGAGGGGGACACCCCGGCAGGTAGATGTCGACCGGGATGATCTTGTCAACGCTCTGGACGATCGCGTAGTTGTTGAACATACCCGCCGAGGAGGCGCACGCGCCCATCGCGATCACCCACTTCGGCTCGGGCATCTGGTCGTAGACCTGCCGGATCACGGGCACCATCTTGATGGCGACCCGGCCGGAAACGATCAGGAGGTCAGACTGGCGCGGTGACGCCCGAAAGAGTTCGGAGCCAAACCGCGAGATGTCTTGCCGGGGGCCCACGGCGCCCATCATCTCGATGGCGCAACAGGCAAGACCGAAGAGCGCGGGCCAGATTGCGCTCGAGCGCCCCCAGTTGATCACCTTGTCGAGCGTGGTGGTGAGCACGTTGTCACCGAGCGCGTTCAGCGGCGTTGGTCCGGCGGCGCGACCGGTCTGGAACGGCCCCGGTCGGAGCTTCAGCTCCCCCACTCGAGCGCTCCCTTGCCCCAGACGTAGATCAGCGCCACGAACAGGATGGCGACGAAGATCGCCATCTCGATCACGCCGAACCAGCGCAGCGCGTGAAGGATGACCGCCCAGGGGTAGATGAAGATCGCTTCGACGTCGAAGACGATGAACAGCATGGCGGTCAGGTAGAAGCTGACGGCAAAGCGACGGCGGGCGCTGGAGCGAGGCACGATGCCGGACTCATAGGGCAGGTCCTTGGCCGCGGTCGGCCGGCTGCCCGCCAGCCATGGCGGAAGAAAGAGGGCGATGAGGCCGAAAACGAAGACCGCGGCGAGAAAAATGAGCAAGGGAAAATAGTCGCTGAGCACGGTACGCGGCTAGTCTAACAAAGCGGATTCTGAATACCGGCCGCAGATCCATGGATGCGCGGCGAATCGGGTCAGCGCCCTATGGCCGCAGGTCCTCGAGTTCCCAGAGCGCGCCGGGATGGTGCGCAGGGGGGAAACGACCGTCGGGATTCTCTTCCAGAAACTGTCGGCTGTGCTTGCGGAAGCGGCACACCGTGCACATGTACTGGCCTGCAACCGGGATGCGGTCGCCCGGCTTGAAGCGATCACCGATGCGCACGCCTTTCCCCGGCTCGGGCCGGGGTGCCGCCTCGCCGGGTGACCAGGCACCGCTTTCGACCAGCGGTCGCGGCGGGACCGCGCCGTTCGCGTCCGGCTTGACGACCGTCGCCGACTTCGGTTTGGGGAAGAAGGGAACGGCAACCGCGCCGGGCTTGCGCGGGTCGCGCGTCCAGCCGAGCGCATCGATCTCCCGCAGCCAGCGCTTGAGATATACCACCGGCCTGACATCACCGACGTCGACGATCTCGTTGAACGGAATGAAAAGATCGGGCTGGCCGCGGTCGACCACTCGCATGTAGGAGTCGGTTGACAGAAACAGCGATTGCGGCGGGCCCTCGAAAATCTCTCGCACGGCGCCCAGTTCACCATCGCGCGCCTCCACGGTGTCGTCAATGTTCACGACCCACTGGACTACGGGCATGAGGAAACTCCCAGGACCATGGAATCGCGCGTATTGTAAGTCACGTGGGCGACGACAGGTTCGGGCCCAACACGGTGGAGGTCGAGGCGTTCCTCGATCGGCTTCGCCGGCTGACCACCGCCGAGTGGGAGCAGGTTACGAACGCCGCACCGGGCGTCGGAGCGATTCCCGACCTCGAGATCAAGCAGTCGCCGGAGTACTTCAAAGCCCTGGAGGTCGCCACCCGAGTCGCGAAAAGCGATGTCTTTCCCGGCTCCGAGTCCGCCTTTTACGACGCCATGCGAACGGCGCAGCTGGTGGCGGATGGGAGCGCCTTCCAGCCGTCGACCCGACCGGAGCCGGCGAGCTCGGCGGTGGTTGATGCGGGACTGCCGCCCGACGCCGAAGCGGAGGCGATCACCCGCATCATGTCGACGGCGTATGAAGAGGAATCCTGGCGTCGGGCGATGAATGCGTGCATGGTCGGTGCCGGCGCACTGGTGGTGCGCAATGCCTTGCCGGCCAGGGACTTCAAGAAGCTTTTCGCGCCGTTTAATGGCGTTACCTGATCGCCCGGACGGACCTCGCTAGGACACCGTGATGGTGCTGCTCGACACCGGACCGAGTGTGGGACTGGTGCTCGTCGCCGTCAACTGATACGAGGTCAGCGACGCGGTGCTGATTGCGCAGCCGGCAAACGTCGCGATCCCGTTGGTGAGGGTGATGGGGTTGGTCGTGCACGAGAGGGTCCCGGACGGATCACCGCCGATCAGGGCGAGCGTCACCACGCTCGTGCTGTCGGTGCTGACGACGTTGCCACCGGCGTCCTCCACCGACACGACCGGCTGCTGGGCGAATGCCGTGCCGGCGCTCGCGGTGCCGCTCGGCTGCACCGTGAAGGCCAGCTGGGTCGCTGCGCCCGGCTGGATCGCGAAGCTACTGCTGATCGCCGAGGTCAGTGCCGGACTGCTCGTCGCCGTCAACGTGTAGCTGCCGGTCTTGTTCACGCTCAGGTTGCCAAAGCTCACAGCCCCATTGACCACGGGCTGGGTTAGCGTTCCAGAGAGCGTGGCACCGCCCGCCACGGTCAGGGCAACGCTCACATTGCCGGCGAAATCGTTGACCACATTCCCGGATGGATCCTCGGTCGTTGCCGCCGCGGAGAACGACGTCCCTGCCTGGATCGACGCTGCCGGCGATGACGTGAACACCAGCTTCGAAGCCGGCGCCGTGGTGGTGACGGTGTCGGCGGTCGGCTCGATGGCCATGCCGTTGACGCTTGGAACCTGGAGCTGAACGGAGTAGGTGGAGGACGCCTGGAGTCCCGAGGCGACGACCGTGACGTCGAGAGGCGTCGTCTTGGCAGCAAGCGGCGCCGTCGCATACAGGTGCTGGTCGAATGGGGTCCCCAGATTCGTGACGACGAACTGACCCGACCGCCCCGCGCCGGTCGCCCAACCTGCCGGATCGATATGCCCATGAAGGCGGGCGCTCTGAGCGCCGATCAGGTCCGCCGCGCTCGTGCTCACGGTCGGCAACGTCGTGGTGTCCGCCACGAACGTGTTCGACGCCGGCGTCATCAGGTTGTGAGACGGATCCGGAACGCAGTCGTGCGCGCCGGCCGCCGAGACGGTGTGCGTCGTATTGGTCGCCAGCGACGCGTTGATGGTGGCGCTCCCGACCCAGGTGCGCGGATCGTTGAGCTTCCAGGCGCCCGTAAAGCTCACCGGAGTGCTGGCGTAGCTGACCGAGGGCAGCGTGGCTTCGGGGCTCATGTTTCGGCTGAATGTCAGGGTGGCCTGGACCAGGCCGCTGCCCAGCGAGCCATCCGACTTGACCGGGTCAAGCGGCTGGGTAGCGCTTGGCTTGCCGGTGATGGCGATCGTCGCGGTGGGATTCTGCGTGGTGAAGTAGCTGCCAACCGTCAGGCCGCCAGCGAGTTGCCCGCTTGGCCCGGTCGCCTGGCCCCACCAGTTGTCCTCCGTGCTGGCGCCGAAAGGCGCCGTCACGCCGACCCCGGCGGCAAAATCGCTCTCTTTGACGGTGAGGTTGGCATCACCCGCAATCCCGCCGGATTGGATGCTGGAGCATTGAACGCTGACGGGAGCCCCGCTCGTCTCCACGGTTGGGTTGGCGTCGTTGGTAAAGACGTTGCGCTCGAGGTCACCCGGGGAGCTCTGAAGGTTGACAGCGATCCCGTTAACGTGATCGAACTGATCGTCCGTGATGGTGTCCGTCGATCCGCTATTCGAGCTGTCGATGCCATCGTTGCCCACCTTGCTGAAGGCCACGTTCGTGACAGACAGCGAAGACCCGTTGACGACGATGGCGTTGTGGGCGATGTCGTGCATCGCGCCGCCGGCGAACTGCAGGGCGCCGCCCGAGACGGTCAATCCGTCGTCGAACCCGATCGTCGTGCTGGTCAGCGTCGAGGCGGCGCCGGCGTTGATGCCAGCCCAATCACCGGCGGCCGCCGCCGGGCACGAACCCGCGACCTTCTGGAGGAAGACCGAGTCGTAGCCCGCGGCGCAGACCCTGATCGGAACGCTCGCGTCCTTGAGGCTGGTGAAGGAAGTGCTGGTCGCGACCAGCGCCCCATTGACCTGGATGGCGCCGCCAAGCACCTTGACCACGTCCCCTGGGTTCGTTTTCAGCATGCCGTCGACGGCCAAGCCCCCGTCGAGCATGTATCCAAAGTGATCGGCAGGGACGAGCGGCACAACCACCGGTGCGGTCACGCCGGTTGTCAGCCAGGTCAGCGGTTGCGTCGCCTCTCCATGGATCACCATCGCGTCAAGACCGTTGCCTGAGCCGTGATTGGCCGCCACCGTCGTCGTGGCCGGGGTCAGCTCGAAGTCTGCCTTCACGCCGCTGAGATAGATGGCGGGATATCGGAAGGTCGTGGCCGGTCCACCGCTGTTGTTGATCGTGTTTCGGTTCAAGGTCAACTGGTCGGCCCCGGCGAGGCGGATGCCGTAGGTGCCGGCCCCGGAAACCAGGTTGTCGCTCACCACCGTGGGGCGCCCGCCAAGCCCGCTGGCCACGATGCCGTCTTTGCCGCTGCTCGCGATGCTCACCTGCTCAATGTCCAGACTTGTCCCGCAAGAGCCCACGCAGGGGGTGCCGCCAAAGAACGTCGCGACGATGCCGTGAACGCCAACTCGCTGGATGGTCGAGGTGAGAACCGAGATTCGCGTGTCCTGGGCGTTGATGCCATCGCCGCTGGCATCGGATATCGTCGTTCCCTGCACGCTCAGGCCAAGGCCCGTCGAACCGAAGTTCGCGGTCGGTCCGCTATCGGTGCTGAGAGCCGTCGACGCAAAGCTGAGCTGACCATTCACCACTCCGCCGCTGGCCGGTCGGCCGGAGATGTCGTTGGTAATGACGATGCCGCCCCAATCCCCAGGCTGTGGTCCTGAGGCGCAGAGCCCGGTAAGCACCGACGGGCAGGTCTGCGGATAGGCGGACTGATCTTTGAGGCTCGTGAACAGCTTCGGCCGCGAGTCCGCGGCGTTGCTCGCATCGAGGGTCCCGCCGCTGACCGTAATCGGTCCTCCAAGCGACTTGACCACGTCGCCGGGATGCACCGTGAGCGTTCCGTCATTCACCACGAGAGAACCGTCCAACACATAACCCAGGGCGGCTGTTGACGCATTCACCGTTGGCGTCTGCCATGCAAGATCGCCATCGGCCGTTCCGTGGAAGGCGATGACGTCCAGGCCGTTCCCGGACCCAACGTTGCCCCGGACGTTCCGCGTAAAGTCCGCCACAATCCCGTTCAAGTAGACCGCCGGGTAGCCGGCGGCCCCCGCACTCGGGCCGCCCCCACTGTTATTGATGTTGTTGTTGCGCAGCACCAGCTCGTCGGCATTCAGCAATCTGATGCCGAACGTCCCCGCGGCCTGGACGCGGTTATCCGTGATCCAGACCGGTTGTCCAGCGAGCGCCTGGCCGAGAATGGCTTCGGCGCTCGTGGACATGAACCGGTTGCCACTGAGTCGCAGGGCGGTGTTGAGCGGCGCGCCGGTCAGGTCCGCGTTGACGCCGTGGACCCCGCCACTGATCGTCGAGTTGGTGACCGAGATCGCCGTCCTGGTAGAGGCGATGCCGTCGAACTGGGTGGGACCGACCGCGCTCCGAGACACGACCAGCCCGAACGCCGAGGAGCCCGACGTCGAGATTGCTTCGCTCGTAATGTTGACGCCGGTTGACGCATAACGGATCGAGGCATTGAGGAGCGCGCCATTCGCGCCCGTACCCGACAGGCTGATCCCACCCCAATCACCGGCGGCCGCGCCGCTGCAGGCGGGAAGCAGCGCTGACGGGCAGGCCGACGCGCCGGCGCTGTTGTCGCTTAGGCTGGTGAACACCCTCTGACTGCTCGACACCGTGTCGTCGGCTTTCAGGGTGACGCCCTGGAGGTCCAACGTCCCGCCGCTTCCGACTTTCACGATGTCACCGGCCTGGACGGTCAGCGTGTGACCCGGTTGCATCGTGAGCGTGTTGTCGAGCAGGTAGCCGAGCAGCTTGCTCGGATCACCGGTCTTGCGCGCCGTCTGCCAGATGAGATCATCGGTGACCGTCCCGTGGAAGGCGAGCGCGTCAAGGCCGTTTCCAGCACCGCGGTTGCCGCTGACGTTGGCGAACGCCCCGGTGAAGCCGTTGAGATAGATGGCGGCAAATCCGGCGGCCGAGTTGGTTACGAGGTTGTTGGTCAGGGTCAAGTGGTCGGGGCCGCCAAGGCTGATGCCGAATCCGCCGGCGTGATCGACACTCGCGTCCTGGAGCCGAACGGTCTGGCCGGCAAGTCCGCTCGCCCGGATCCCACCCTGTCCGCTCCAACTCACGGCGGCATGTCCGCTGATGGTGAGCGGCTGGAACAGGAAGGATGCAACGCCGGTGAGATCGACCGTGATTCCTGTGCCACCGTTGTGACTGAAGGTGCCGCCGACAACGGCGAGTGGCGACTGCGAGCGGATGCCGTCTGAGAGGCTGTCGTGAACGTTGGTCTGCGTCAGGCTGAGGTTTTCGGCGAGCCGGAACCCGACCGGCATGCCCACCGCGATGCCGGTGGCCGCATAGCCGATGTCCGAGCTGGTGAAGGCATTGAACCGACCAGGGTCGAGTACGAGCCCGCCCCAATCGCCCGGGGCTGGTGGCGGGCACGCTCCCGATACTTTGAGGAGGAAGACCGAGCCGCAACTCGGAAGGCTTGTCGTCTGCTGCTTGAGGCTCGTAAATATCGCGCCAGTCGCGGTTAGCGTCCCGCTCTTTACCGTGATCGTGCCGCCGAGCACAGGTGCATCGTCGCCATTGGTGAGGTTGAGGTCGCCGTTGACCATCAGGTCGCCGTCGACGATGTAGCCCAGCGCACTCCCGCTGCCGACGGTCTGCCAGTTGAGCGGTTTTCCGTTGGCGGTTGAGCCGTGGAAGACGATCGCGTTGAGGCCATTGCCGCCGCCCGTATTGCCGGCAATCGAGCCGCTGAAGTCAGCCTGCACGACATCGGGGAGATAGATTGCCGAGTAGCTGGGAGTGCCGGTCCCACTGTTCCTGATGTCGTTGAGGGTGACGGTGGGATTGGTCGCGCCCTCGAGCTTGATCCCGAATGTCCCGGCGCCGTTTATCTTGTTGTTGTTGAGGACGACCGTCTGCTTGCCAAGCGACACGCCGCGGACCGCCTCGTCGACGCTGCCACCAAAGCTGTTGCTGTTGAGGAGGAGGCCGCCGCCAAGCGTGGCGCTGCCGGTGAAGTCGGCGAAGACGCCATCGTGACCGGAGCTCGGCCCATTGCAGGCGCCCACCGGACAGGCCAGCTGCGTATTGACGACGGCGATCGGCGTCCTGGTCGCCGAAATGGCATCGAAAAAGGTGGCGCCGACCTGGCTGTTCTGGATGACCAACCCGTGGTTCGGTCCATACGTGAGGTCGAGGGTGGTGCTCGTCGCGCCGTCGGTGATCTGCACGCCGTCGGTGGCATACAGAATGGTCGCGTTGTTGATGCTGGCGTTCGCGCCGGCCAGCAGGTCGATCCCACCCCATTCGCCGGCGGGTAGTGGGCTGGGCGGGCTCGATTGAACGAAGACGGAACACACCGCTTCAATCCCGACGCTGCTGTCGCGCAGGCTGGTGAAGAAGGTCCTGGTTCCCGCCACCCCAGTGTCATTGGCGTCCAGGGTGACGCCGTTGAGGTTGAGGGTGCCATGTTTGGCTTTCACGACGCTGCCGGCGGGCACCTTGAAGGTGCCGCCGACCATGTCGAGATCACCATCGAGTAGGTAGCCAAGCGGCTTCGACGAGTCGGTGCTGGCCGTCTTCCACGTGAACGTCGATGAGGTGACAGTGCCGTTGAAAACGATCGCTTCCAGCCCGTCCTGCTGGCCGAAGTTGCCCGTCACGTGGTTTTCCAGGTCAACCACCGCGTTGTTGAGATAGATCGGCGGAAACTTGTTGACCGCGTTCTTCGGGCAGGTCCCGGCCGGCTCGGCTGACCCGATGCCGTTGTGGCTGAACGTGTTGCTCGTCAGGACCGGGTCGTTCGGGTTGTTCAATTCCAGCCCATAGGAGCCGGCGCGGAAGAATTGACTGTTGCTGATCAGGACCGGTTCTTGCGCGTTTTTCACAAACGTGCCCTGGATGGCGTCGTTCCCGATCGTCCCTGCGCCGCACGAAGTCAACGGGGGACAGCTGGTTTCGCCGAACGGTACCGAGCTGCCGAAGGTCATGTTCTCGACATCGAGGCTCTTTGCGGGAAGCACGGCGGGGTAATTGGCCGTCGCCGGGTCAAACGTCACCTTGATGCCCTGCGAGCCGATGTTGTTGAGCGTTCCAAACTCACCGTCGGATTGTCCGGTGCTCGGATCGATGCGACCGGTCACCGAGATTGGGGTGTTGGCGGCGTCGATGCCGTCGAAGTACGACGGGCCGATCCCGCTGTTGCGGAGGGTTAAGCCGTAACTGCCGCTGTCCGGTGACGACAGAGCGCCGCTGGTGATGGTGAACGCCGTCAGCGCGTGCTGGACGCTGACGTAGGAGAAGGAACCGTCGCCTTTGTGGCTGGCGTCGGCGGCCGAGATGTTGATCCCATCCCAGGAGGCCACGTCCGGCTCGGCGTCGAACGTGACCGTGTTCGTCGGGTCGGTGTTGATCGTTCTGACCTCGCCGCCATCGACAAAAATGCCGGTGCCGTGCGAGAACACCTGGACCGGACCCAGGCTCGCATCGATGACGAGTCTGAGACCGGCTGGCACGTGGACGTCATCGGGAGTTTGATCGGCTTTCAGGCAATTGGGATGGCTGGGATCGGTCGTCGGCAGCAGCGGATCGTTGCTCGGCAGGATGTAGGGGCTGCCGGTGCCGTACGGACTGCTGATCGCCGTCCAGGTGGCGGTATCCGTACTGCCGCTATCGAGCTTGATCGCGCCGCAGGGCACGGTGGTGGGGACGACGTTGGTGGCGAGCACGCGCGGATGGTTGTACGTTTGGCCGGCGCCCCGCGACGTGAGCAGCATTGCCACCACCACGCCCAGCCCGAGCTTCCAGGCATTGCGCGACAGGAAGCTGATGGGCGACGTCGGCTTCGCAGGCCGGTGGACTACGACTGGCCTCACTCCCCTCCCTTCGGCACGGGTCGTCACGCCCGTAGGCGGTTACAGCAGATTCAGCGGCGAGTTTTGACGTTAGGCGACCGGTTTTGGACCGTCAAGCAAATTGCGCGAAACTCCGAGCATCCTGCCCATTCGGGCGTGGCGGTTTGCCCTCAGGACCCCTCAGGCGGCGATGCCGTCGGCCCTCTGGATCGTCGATTTGAGCGCCGCCGCCACCAGGTCCTGGGCGGTGAGGGTGTCGCCGTGATATTCGGCGGTTCCCCAGTGAACCGAAATCCGGTCGGATTGCACGGCGGCTTCGATCCGCCTGGCGAGCATCTCTGCCTGGGTGGCGTCGATTCCCGGCGCCAGGATGGCGAAGTTGTCGCCGATCCAGCGCGACGCCAGATCATCACTGCGAATCGAGGTTCGGATGGCGCGGGCGATCCGCTTGAGCACGGCGTCACCTGCGCGATGGCCGTAGGCATTGTTCGTCTCGCGCAGGTTCTCCACATCCAGCATCAGCAACGTGCCCCACGACGGCGGTCGAAGCAACTGGGTGTTCACCGCCTCCTCGAACGCGGCCCGGTTCATGAGACCGCTAAGGGCATCGATCGTTGCCGCCGATGCCAGCCGGTCGATCAAGCGCGCGTTCGCGATGGACACCGCCGCCTGGTTGGCCAGGATCGTCAGCAGGCGCAGCTGGTCGAGGGAATATTGATTCAACCCCAACTTGAGGACGACGATGACCCCCAGGATCTCGTTCTCAAAGACAACGGGAACCGCCAGCATCGACTCATCGATCACCTCCGTGCCGGTGACATGGGCCGCCTTCGGATGGTGTTCGGTGTTGCCGATCACGACGCCGCGTCGCGATTCAGCAACCCAGCCGGCGATCCCCTCCCCCACCGAAACCGCCGCATTCTGCGACGTCACGTCGCGGTATTCAGCGCGGTCCGTCCCCCGCAGGTAGACAATCTCGAGGCGGGTGCGATCTTCACTCATCAGCAGCACCCGGCACTGGTCGTGCGGCAGCATGCTGGTCATGGTTTCGCCGATGCGATTGCAGACATCCTCGATGCTGGTGGCGCGGGCGAGGTGCTGCCCAAGGGTTTCGATGGATTGCATGTGGCGGGCCCATGAGCGCGAACCGGTCACGAGCGGGTCGGGGGCTGGCTGGCCGGAGGCCTGCGCCTCGGCCGTGATATGCGGTGGCTCCTCTTCGATGAGCTGCAGCATGACCTCCACCACCCGCGGGTCGAATTGCTGGGCCGCTTCCTTCTGAAACTCTGCAATGATCTCCTCCAGCGGCAACGCTTTGCGGTAGGCGCGGTCCGACGCCATGGCATGGAAGGCATCACAGGCGTGGATGATTCGCGCCTCGATCGGGATCTCCTCCCCTTTCAAGCCGTCCGGATAGCCGGTGCCGTTCCAGCGCTCGTGTTCGGCCCGGACGATCGGACCCAGCGGGGCGAGGAAGGGGACCGACGCGAGAATGCGCTCTCCAATCACCGGGTGCTCACGCATGACGGCGAACTCCTCCGGAGTAAGGGGGCCGGGCTTCTGCAGGATGTAGCCGGGAATGCCGATCTTGCCGATGTCATGGAGGAGCGCTCCGTACTCCAGGAGGCGCAGCTGCTCACCCTGCAAGCCAAGTCGCTTACCGACGTTCACGGCCAGCTCGGCCGTCTCGCGTGAGTGGGCCTCCGTATAACGATCCTTGGCGTCGAGGACCGCTGCCAGCGCCCCGATGGTGGCGACGTAGCTCTCCTCCTGCTGCCGACGCCGCCTCTCGGACTCGTTGAGCAGCGCACGGCGCACCCGTGCCGGGATGTAGGCGCATAGCATTGTGGCCGCGGCCAGCACCACAAGCGTTCGCGCGTAGTAGCTGTCCCAGCCACTGACGAACAGGGGCAGCATCGCCGTCACCGCGGTGAAGACCGCGATTGCCGCGCCTGCCCGAAATCCATAGGCTGCCGCCATGAAGACGGCCGGGGCCACGAAGATCGGCAGGATGTGCGAGTGGACACCCCCGGTGTACATCAGCATGAAGCCGAGGAGGGCCAGCCCAGGCAACACGATCACCACGAGGAATCGTTCGACCGGGAGCCGGTGCCAGGGAAAGAACCAGCTCACCACGGCGCCCACATAAGAAAGGATGCCGATGATCAGGATGCCACCGAAATCGAAGTGCGGCGCTCCAATGAAGCTGCTGCCGACATCGACCGTGGCAGCCGTGACGAAGGCCACCGCCGCCACCCGAAACATGGCCTGGTGGAAGTCGGCCGGAATCCGCTGAGTTTCAGCCATCGCGCGCGCAAATACAACGGCAACTCGGCAAGCGTTATTACAGGTCCGTCACAGTCCGTCCCTCACGCCAGGGAAGGCCGACCGTACCTGGCAGGCCATTGAGCCCGTGGAGCTGGATCTCCAGAAAAAGGGCGAAGATCCCACACGCATTGCTGCGGTGATCAGGGAGGCACTTCCCAAGGCGCAGGCAGAACAAGGGATCGCTTTGGCCACGCGGTTGCGGGCTAGAGCGCCCCACCTCGGCGAGCGACGCGTCCAGCTGACGCCAGGTCTCGACCCGCTTGCCACCCTTGGAGCGGTAGATATCTATCCGCGTGAACGTAACCGGCTTGTCAGTTGGGGGTTTCCGCCGAACTCACCCCTGTGCGTGCCACGGCACGTCCAGCGCACCATCACCCTGTCTCCCTCCGCAATCAGGTCCTCGATGCCGACCGCCCGGGGCCTGGGGCAGCAGCTCGGCGTGGTGCCGGCAGTCCGGCCAGAGCCTCCAGCCCCAGCCATACATCCACCCCGATAGCTGAGCGATTACGACGAGCCCGCGAGGCTCAGCAAAACGCCGGTCGCCTCCTGGCGCTAGCAGCCCAGGCGTCCTGCGTCCTAACTGATTCCGGCGGGGGTCCGAGCTTCGAGGAGCTCTTTCACGGTGTCGAGCTGTGCCTGGGATTGCTTCTTTGCGATCCGGGCAAGAATCGGCTCACCGAGCTTGAAGAAGCCCCCAGGCTCCCCCTCAAAAACCTGTTTCACCCGCGTGCCTTTCCCTGCTGCTTCGAACAGGATCGTGAGGGTAAAAGGGAACGGCTTATCCGCCCTCTGGACAAACGTCTTATTGGGAACATGCTCGACGACCTCGAAGGTTGACTCGATCTTGCGGCCGAGGAACCTCGCTCTGCTCGAAATCTTCGTCCCCCGACGGACCGGGGTCTCAGAGGGTCGTGACTCCTCGACGATGGAGTTCCACTCCGGCGTCTTCGTGGGATCGTCCAGGTAGGCGAAGACCTCGTCGATCGGTCGGTTGATCTCAACGGCAGCCTCAAATTTCACCATAGCTCTGCAACTCCTCCCCCCGTGCGTCGACCCTGCCCGGCCTGCTAGCGCCGCCTCCAGTCATACGCTCTTCACCAGCCGGTTTCAAGTCGCCAAGGTAGCGGCCTACGACCGGGAACCCGATCAGAACCTACGCGGCCGGTGTCGTCGCCTCGACCGGCCGAACGATCTCCGCCCGTGGCCCTTTGACCGCGCCCTCCTCGACCGTCGATCTCGAGTCGGGGCAGCTGAGCGTTGTCCACACCGTGCAGCGCGTTGATAGTGAGTGGCAGCTGCTCGAGCCCAAGACCGAGAGCTCGAGGCGAACCGTCAGGCTGTCGGCGATCACGATCGCGGCACTGCGCGCTCACAAAGCGAAGCAGGCAACGATCTGGCTTGATGGCTCAGGCCTGGTCTTCCCTAGCCCGACGGGGACGCCCATCGATTCGGGCAGTGTGCGGAGGTGTTTCCATCGCCTACTGCGGCGTGCAGGCATCCCGGCGATGCGGGTGCACGACCTGAGGCACAGCTGGGCGACGATTCAGCTGACCATGGGCACCTCGGCCAAGGTCGTGCAGGAGCAACTCGGTCATGCCAGCATCGGTGTGACGATGAACACCTACAGCCACGTCGTGCCGGCGACGATGCAGGCCGCCGCAGATGCGATGGATCGCGCTTTAGCGACGCCGCGGTAAGAGCGAAGCGCTCAAATCGAAAGGGCCTGACCTGGCGGGCGCAACCTGTCAGTCAGGCTCTTTCTTTTGTATTCAAAAAACGCGCCGGCGTGATGCAACGGCTATACGGGGCGGATTCCAGCGAGGCGGGGCGGCCGTTGTCCCGGTTGCGATGGCGGCTACGACAGGCCGAGAATGGCGACGATGGCCGCTGGACGGGGGCCAAACGGGCAGGTGTCCGAACCTCCCCTTCGGGTCGAGGGCCGGGAAGAGCTCGTCTACCTGCTGGGTGAGGCGTGCGAGCTCGAACACGGCCTCCTGTGTGAGTACCTCTACGCGCAGTTCTCGCTAAAGCGCCGCGTCGCGGAGGGCGTGACGCCCGACCAGCTGGCACGGATCCAGGCCTGGGAGACGACCATCATCAATGTCGTCAAGCAGGAGATGCTGCACCTCGCGCTGGCCACCAATATCCTCACCGCCATCGGTGCCGCCCCGCACTTCGAGCGGCCGAATTTTCCGATCCTCAGCCGCTGGTATCCACCGGACGTCCAGATCGCGCTCGTCCCTTTCGGTGAGCGGGCCCTGCGTCATTTCATGTACCTGGAGCGACCCGAGGGTATGCCGCTCGAGGATGCAGAGGGCTTTGCCGCACTTGGCCAGATGCAGCCACTCACCGCCGACGACCCGCAACTGACCGCCGGGCCCGAGGATTGGCACACCGTCGGCCACCTCTACCGTGGCATCGAAGCCGGACTCGCCCACCTGGTCGATCGCTACGGCGAAGCCGCCGTCTTCATCGGGCCGCCGAAGGCGCAGGCCACCACGGAAGTGTTCGAGTGGCCTGAACTGACCGTGGTCACGGACCTCGCCTCAGCCAGCCGCGCGATCGAGGTGATCGTCGAGCAGGGCGAAGGCGCAAGCGGCGATTGGGTGAATTCGCACTTCGGCAAGTTCGTCGGGATCCTCGAGGACTATCTGGCGGTCCGGGCGGCGGACCCGCGCTTCGAGCCCGCCCGTCCCGTCCTCCCGGTTTTCCTACGCCAACCGCCGGACGTCGACGAGGCGGTCCTGGTTGGTGATCCAATGACCCGCCGGGTGGCAGATCTCTTCAACGCCGTTTACGAAGTGATCCTGCAGCTGCAGAGTCGATATTTCGTCCACCACGGTGAGACCGCGGACGAACTCGAGACGCTGGCGAAGACCGTCAAGCACTTGATGAATTGGGTGATGCGGTATCTCGGCCCAGTGCTGACCGCCCTTCCGGTCGGCCCCAAATATCCCGGGCGGACCGCCGGCCCCGCCTTCGAGATCGTCCGGCCCGCGTTTTTCGTGCTCCCGCACCGGGAGGCCGCCTGGAAGATCTTGCGCGAGCGGCTTACCGCGCTCGGTGACGTGGCGGAACAGCTCGCCGGCGAGCCCGGACTTGCGGTGGTGGGCGACATGGCCAAGAACCTGCACAACTTCGCCGGCGACCTCAATCGTCACCTCGACGCCCGCGCCGCGCAGCCGACTATTGGCCGATAGCGCCGTCCGTGAGCTCGCGCAAGATGTCGGCATGCCCGGCGTGGCGGGCGGTCTCCTCGATCATGTGGATCATGATCCAGCGTAGGGTACGCGGCTTGTCTTTCTCCTTCGACAGGTCGTCGAGTGAAGCCCGGGCGACGATCTCGCGGGATCGGGCGATCTCCTGGCGGTAGAGCGCGCTCACACTTTCGACCGTATCGCCTACCTCAATCCGAAAATCCGGGTCGGCGTCGTTTTCCTCCTCGGGCCAGGGAAAGGTGATTGTTTCGCCGGCAAAGTCACCCTGGAACCAGCCCCGCTCGACGTAGGCCAGGTGCTTGACGACTCCCAGCAGGGTGCTGGCCGAGGGGACGAGGCGTGCCGTCGCCTGGCCGGTGGAAAGACCGTCAAGCTTCCACAGCATCGTCTCGCGGTAGCGATCGAGGAAGGCGCTAAGCATCGTTTTCTCGTCGCCCGCGAAGGGCACCGGTAGACGTTGATGCGGCACGACGTGCATCGCCGTCATCCCACCCTCCCGGCCGGCGTGTGCGCCGTCAGCCGGTAGGCGCGAACCAGCCGATCAAACCCTTTGAGCGTTAACGACTCCTCGGCCGCCGGCAGCTCCTGGTCAGTGAGCCAGTCGCGTGTGCGGCGATACGCCTCGTCGCTCAGCAGCAGCTCGCCTTCGTGCACGGCGGCCTGCAACCGGGCGGCGAGGTTGATGGTCTCGCCCACCGCCGTCACCGATGACCCCTGGCTGAACTGGCCGACCACCGCCGGCCCGACCGCGATCCCGATGCCGACGGGCAGGCCGGCAAAGGCTGCCTTGTCGCGGATGGCGAGAGAGGCCTGCAGCGCCTGAAGTGGATGGTCGAGCCGCGTGCCCGTCACGTTGAAGGTCGCCATGACGGCGTCGCCGGCATACTGGTCGATCAGCCCCTGGTGGCGGCGAACCTCGGCCTCCACCCAGCGGTAGAAGGTGGCGATCTGGTCAGCGAGCTGCTCGGGCGTTTCCTTCACGGCAAGGGCCGTGTAGCCGCGGACGTCGATGAAGACGACCGTCACCAGCCGCTCGGTCGGCTGCCTGATGCTCGCTGACAGCGGCGCGGCTTCTGTGACCGTGACCGGCTCCGGCGCGTCGACGCCAAGCGCCCGGAGCTGCTCGCGCGCATAGCGGGCTTCGAGCCGGTGGCGACGCGCGGTCGCCTCGTCCAGGACGGCTTGCAGCTCGACTTCCGCGCCCGCCCGATCGCCCCCGGCGGCTAACGCCTCCGCCAGCGCGCGGCGGGCCGGCCAGGCTTCATCGCGATACTCTGCCTGCTGCAGCGCCCGCGCCGCCCGCTCGAGCGGCTCGCGCGCCGCTGCCACCTGACCCTCGGCAAGCAGCAAGCGCCCCTGCGCCCGCCAGAGCAGTGGGTTCGATCGAAATCCGTCGATCACGGCGGTGTCGAGGAACTCCCGAGTTGACGCAAGATCCCCGGCTCGAAGGAACGCGGCGACGGTGCGGTCGATCAGGTAAATCTCGGACCACAGGGCGGGTGCCTGTCTAACCAGCTCCAGGACACGCTGCGCGTCGGCATGGGCTGCCGCCACGTCACCGGCCGCCAGGTTGAACGCGAGCCTCGAATAGAAGAGGTACATGACCTCGCCTCGCTCGGGGCTCGCCGGCTCGGTGAGCATGACGCGCCGGGCGTCATCCAGGCGATCGAGCGCGGTGTAGACGTAGCTGAGATCCAGCCGCATCCGCGCCGCGAACAACGTCTCGCCCAACCCTTCCGCTTGTGGAATGGCCGCCTCGAGCAGGGGCCGCGCTCGCTCCGGCTCGCCGTCTGCGCGGATCGCCAGGAAGGCTTGCATCTGCAGGTACGAGGGCTCGCGCGGGCCACTCGGATCGAAACGCGCCCGGTAGTGGCTCATCCGTTCTTTCGCCTCGCGGACCCGGCAATGGTGGAGGTTGTCCATCACGGAGTTGTAGAGCGCCACGTTGGCAATCCAGTCGTAGCCCCGCTCGGCGGCTTCCAGGTAACTGCGGTCGAGCCACTCGAGGCCTTCGTCGACCTTCCCCAACGCTTCGAGGTTATCGCCGATGTACCCGTAGGCGAAAATGCGGGGCGCGTCGGCCCCGGCCGCCTCGGCGATCTCCACGGCTTTGATCGCCAGCTTCGTGCCCTCCTCGTGTTCCTTGTTGAAGCCGGCCAGCCCGGCCAGACGGACATAGGCGATGGCGAGGTCGGCGCTCGGCCCGAGCGGTTCGAGAGTGGCACGCGCCGACTCGTACTCGCGGCGCGCGACATCCGGACGTGCCTGCAACCAGTAACAGCGGCCGAGCCACAGCCGGAAGCCCGCCGCCTCGCGCGCCTGGCCGCAGTGTTCGAGCCCCTGGATGCCTTCCTCGAGGTAGCGCTGCCCGCGCCGGGTTTCGCCGTCGAAGAAATACGCCCTGCCGAGTTCGCTGAGGATGACGGCCCGCGCGCAGCGATCCTCGACGTGATCGACGATGCGCTCGTACAGGGTGGCGGCGTCGGCATAGGCCTTGTCCGCTTCCGCCTCTCGGGCCGCCTCGATGGCCACCGGGACGGCCTCGCCCCAGTGCCCCGCCGCCATCAGGTGGTAGGCGAGGTCGTGCTTGTCGATCTGAGGACGCTGGCGTAGGTACTCGGCGGCGCAGGCGTGCAGCCGCTCGCGCTCGGGTGCGATCAGGTCATCATGGATGGCTTCCCGGGTCAGCGCGTGACGGAAGCGATAGCGCCCAGATGCCTCCTCGTCCATGAGCTGGTCCTGGACGAAGCCGCGCAGCGCGTTGAGCACCGTCTCCTTGGGTTGCCGCGAGACCCCGACGAGCATCCCGTAATCGAAGGAGCGTCCGAGCACGGCGGCGGCCCGCAGGATCTCGGCCTGCTCGTCGCTCATGCGCTCGACGCGGAGCAGGATCGCCTGTTTGACGGTCGGCGGCAGCCGCAGCTCGTGGATGGCCTTGCGGTCCCAACCGCCCGCTGTCGGGAAAATATCGCCGCGGTCCAGCGCCGACTTCAGGAGCTCTTCGAGGACGAACGGATTCCCCTCGGTGCGCTCGTGCAGAAAGTCGCGGAGATCTGCCTCCACCGGGGCGTTGTCGAAGATGGCGCTGACCATGCTCGCGATGCCGCTGGCCGGCAGCGGCTCAAGTGGGATCAGCTCAGCAATGCCGGTGCGCTGCCAGCCCTGGATGAGGGGAAGGAGCGGGTGACGGCGATTCAGCTCATCGCTGCGATAGGTGACGAGCAACAGAATGCGGGTTCGACTCCGCACCCGGCGGGCGATGTACTCGAGCAGCTCGCGGCTGGAAGGGTCGGCCCAGTGGAAATCCTCGAGGACCAGCAGCAGGCCGCTACGTTCCGCCGCATACCGAAAGAGGGCGAGGATGGCCTCGTAGAGGCGAAGCTTTGCCTGGGTCGGCTCGCCCGGATCGATCAAGGTGGTCTGGAGCTCGAACTGCGGCAGCAGCTGGCCGAGCTGGCGGCAGGTGGCAGGCCCGAGTTGGAGCTTGATCCGGTCGAGATCCGCGCCGACGAGGTGGTTGCCGATCGCCTCGATGAACGGCAGGTAGGGGAGCGCGACGTCAGCTTCGCTGGTGGTGCCAACCATCACCGCCGTGCCAGCGCGGCGAGCTCGCTCTTGCAGCTCCATCGCGAGCCGGCTCTTCCCGACCCCGGCGTCCCCGGCGATCACGACCACCTGCCCGTTGCCGCGGTGCGCGGCAAGCAAGGCGTCCTCGAGCAGGCTTAGCTCCTCTTCGCGGCCGACCAGCACCGGGCACAGGGCGCGATCCATCAGGATCCCATCATCCCGCCGGCCATCGCCCCGATGACCAGCAACGGCTCGGCCCCGCTCGCCACGGCGTCCGGCAATGGCTGATCCGGCGGTTCGAGGGAGACGTCCTGCTCGCAGGCGAAAAAGCGGATGAACGCCCGCCGCTGGTGCGACACCTGGTCCCGGATCGTCCCCCGCAGCATCGGGTAGCTCTCCTCCAGAGCGTCGAGCACCGACTGTTGCGTCGCCTGGCCCTGGACCTCGAGTTGCACCTCGCCGCCGACCTGCGCCAGTCTGCGCAGATGCGTCGGCAGGACGACTCGAATCACGGAAGTGTTTGCACCTCGACCGATAGGACGGCCGGAAGATCTCGGACGATGGGTGTCCAGCTATCCCCGGCGTCGGCCGAGGCATAGACCTGCCCGCCGCTCGTTCCGAAGTAGATGCCGCACGGATCCAGCGAATCGACCGACATCGCGTCGCGCAGCACGTTGAGGTAGACGTCGCGTTGCGGCAGACCCTTGGTGAGCGGCTCCCATTCATCGCCCCCCGACCGGCTGCGGTAGACACGCAGTTTTCCATCCGGCGGGTAATGCTCGGAGTCGCTCTTGATCGGAACGACGTAGATCGTCTCCGGCTCGTGCGCGTGCACGTCGATTGGAAACCCGAAGTCGGTCGGCAGATTGCCGCTGATCTCGCGCCACGACCCGCCAGCATCGTCGGTTCGCATCACGTCCCAGTGCTTTTGCATGAACAGGACGTTCGGACGCGACGGGTGCAGCGCGATGCGGTGCACACAGTGGCCCACCGGGGCATCGGGGTCTGGGATTCCCTGCGAGTGAAGTCCCCGGTTGATCGGCTGCCAGGTCTCGCCGGCGTCGTCGCTCCGAAACGCGCCCGCTGCCGAGATGGCGGCGAAGAGTCGCCGCGGATTTTTCGGGTCCTGGATGATCGTGTGCAGGCACATGCCGCCGGCGCCCGGCGCCCAGTCCGGCGCGGTCTGATGCTGGCGAAGGCCGGGGAGTTCGTGCCAGCTCGAGCCACCGTCGGTGCTGCGGAAGATGGCGGCATCCTCGACGCCGGCGTAAACGGTGTCGGGGTCAGTCAATGAGGGTTCGAGATGCCACACCCGTTTGAACTCAAAGGGTCGGGATGTGCCGTCGTAATACTTGTGGGTGCCGGGCTCGCCCTCGTACACGAACTTGTTCCCCACCGGCTCCCAGGTCTTGCCGCCGTCGTTGGAGCGCTGGATCAGCTGCCCGAACCAGCCGGTCGACTGCGACGCATAGAGGCGATTGGGATCGGCGGGCGATCCCTTGATGTGATACATCTCCCAACCCCCAAAGTGGGGGCCGTCGACCTCCCATCCCTGGCGCTTTCCATCCGAGGTCAGCACGAAGGCGCCCTTTTTTGTCCCGACCAGTACCCGAACTCCGCTCATCCCGTCCTCCTTCTCGTGAACCTACGGTAACCCACGCCTGTTTCGACTCCTAGGATCGTCTTTTTTCATCGGTCGGGGTGGCGACGGCGACGGGCAGCGGCTGTGAGAACCGAATGTGGTTGCCAAACGGGTCTCGGAGGCCGCAGTCGATGCCGTAGGGTCGCTCGGTCGGCTCTTCGGTGAACTCGACGCCGTTTGCCCGAAGCTCGTTGTAGGTCTTCCGGCAGTCGGTCGTGGTGAAGAACAGGTGGCCGCCGGTCGCGCCTTTCGTGACCAGCTCGCGCACCTGCTCGGCCGTCTTGACGTCGAGCGCCGGCGCTCCGGGCTTCTCCAGCAGGATCTGGCGGGTATCACTTGGCACGTTGACGGTCAGCCAGCGCATGAATCCCAGGTCCTGGTCGGTATTGACCTCCAGGCCGAGCTTGCCCACGTAGAAATCGAGCGCCTTGTCCTGGTCGAGAACGTAGATCGACGAGATCAACAGAGCGTTGAACATTGCTACACCTCCGTGATATCCGCGGTTGGCATTCGCGCCCACGCTAAACGATATTTCGGGCGCTGGCTTCTCCGAAAGTGCTCGGTCGTGTCCATGCCATTGCGAAGCAGTTGGGAACCGCGTTGATCGGCCCGCGCCGGCGGTAGGTCGCGGGCGCCTCCCCGACGATGTCGCGAAAGCTGCGGCTGAACGTGCCCAGGCTGGTGAAGCCGACATCGAGGCAAACGTCCGTCACGCTTCGCTCGCTGGCCCGAAGGAGGTACATCGCACGCTCGACGCGTCGTCGCTGCAGGTAACGGTGGGGGGTCTCGCCAAAGGTGACGCGGAAGGTGCGGATGAAGTGTGCCCGGGAGACGTGAGCGATGCGCGCCAGCTCTGCAATGTCGAGCGGTTGCGCATAGGCGCGGTCCATCGCATCACGCGCCCGCAACATCCGTCGATTGAGCTCCTCGACGGCGCGGCTCATCGCCTCACGTCCCCGGCGCGGCCCTGCGGACCTCCTGGATCAGCCAGCCGTTCCCGTCCGGGTCATTGAGGGAGAGGAACGAACTGTAGTCGCGGCGTTGCGGGTCAGGCCCACGCACCTGGCCGCCCGACTCGAAATGAAAGAAGTCGCTCACCTCCACGCCGCGCCCGAGGAGCTCCGCGCGAGCGGCCTCGATATCGGTCACAACTAAATGCAGGCCCTGCAGCGATCCAGCCGCCTTCGGGTTCTGCATGATCGTGATCGAGCAAGCCGAGCCCGGCGGGGTCAACTGCACGATCCGAAAATCGCCGGCCCGGTGGTCGACGTCCACCTTGAATCCCGCCTTCTCGTTGTAGAACGCCTTGCTGCGGTCCATGTCCGAGACGGGAACCACCACGAGTTCGAGTTTCCAATCCACCACAAGCCTCCTCCTAATGCTGACGCCTGACTCGCACGCCGAGGAACGATGCCAGCTCATCCAGGGCGCGTTGCGACGGGCGCATCACCCCGCGCCCGCTTGCCCAGCCTCGCTCCCATCGCTCTCCGATCACATTAAGGACTCCGGCCTTTCGGTCGACTGCCAGGTCAAACCTGGCCACGATCCGGTCGCCGTGCAGCAGCGGCATCACGAAGTAACCCCAGCGTTTGGTCCTGGGCACGTAGATCTCGAGCTTGAAGTCGAAACCCCAGAGGGCAAGGGTCCGGTTGCGGTCGCAGATCAGGTTGTCAAATGGCGAGAGCAGCGTCGTCCTCGGCTCGAATTCGCCGGCCTCAATGTGCTCCAGCAGCCCGATGTCCTGGGCATGCACATACCAATCGCCTTTGAGTCCGAGGTCTACCGCAACGATCAGTCCATCGGCTTCGAGCTGCTTCCACGCGCCCGCAAGTCCGTAATACCGGCCGCGAATGAAGTGGTCTTTGACCTGCTGCTGGGTGGCGACCCCCAGCGCCCGCAAGGAGCGGACCGCCGCCTCGCGTACCGCAAGACCTGAGTCGGGAATCTCGGCGAGAGGCGCTCCAAACCACCGGTCAGCCAGGGCCCATCGTCGGCCTCCTCCAGCACGACCGGCGGGCACGATCCGGCCCTGGAACCACAGCAGCGCGAGGCTGTCCGAGATGGGGCTGCGCATTCCCCATCCCGATTCGTACTTCTCGGCGTGTTCATCGAAGTCGGCAGCGCGTACGGTGCCGTTGGCGGTGAGCCGTTTAAGAATGAGCTTGCTGGACCGGGCCCGCGCGGTCATCCACGACTCCGTTCGGTTTCGGTTGGCCCAGGGCGGCGGCAGGGCGGCGTGGAGCGCACGGTCCTCGGTGGGAACAATGGAGGCCCGGTGCGCCCAGTACTCGTAGAGGCGACGCTCGTCCCAGAGCAGGACGTCGACCAGCTTCGGGTCGTAGAGGCCGAGACGGCTGAACAGGACAAGCACGTGGTTGCGGGCGACGATGGCAGTCGGGTCGAGCTGCAGGCAGCCGATCCCGCGCACCAGCTCGTGGATGTCGTCAGTGGTGACCGGTTTCGGGCGCGACCCACTCAGCCGCTGGCGAGCGATCGCCAGCTGCCGCGCGTGCTCAGTCCGAACCTTGCGGCGCATGATCGGAAACTATGCCCGAATCGACGTCGTGGCCCCGTTAGAAGCGATGCAAGAACGGGATCCGGGGCGCCAGTACGTAATTGAGCTGGACCAGCACGATCAGCGTGATGCTGACCCAGGTCGGAAAGAACAAGCTGAGGGCGGTCGCGAAGGCGTACAGGCTCTGGGCGATCAAGATCCGACCGCGAAACAGTCGGGCAAGCTCGGGGCTCTCAGTCTCCTGGAAAAGGTGAGCGCGAAGTCCGTACTCGGCTGCGGCTAGCAGCATCCCGCCCAGCAGGACGATATTGAGCCAGTACTCGACAAGGGCAACCCGCAGCGTCGGAAAGTGCGCCAGGAGCGCCGTCGAGAAAGGTACCAGCGTCACGGCGAACAAGAAGGTGAGCTGCAGCCAGGCGTAGTTGCGGTTGCTCCGTGCCAGCCGACCGAGCTGGGTGCCCTGGCCGACCCAGAAAATGCCGAGCGTCATGAAACTCAACGTGTAGATGAGGACACTCGGACCGAGCTTGAGCAAGGCTTGCCACAAGTCGCTATCGGTACTGCGAGAACTCAACATCGGCACCGTGAGCCCCAGGACCAGGAGCGTCATACCGACCGAGAAGATGCCATCGGAGATCCCGGCGAGCCGCTCGAGGTTCGTCCCCGCCAGCTCGTTGTAGCGCCGCTGAATTCCCCGCGTTTGACTCATGCCGCTAAGGATGATAGAGCCGCGTCTCTACCTATCATCACCGGAGATGGCTCTCGATCCGCGGACCGCAAGGGTTCGCGCCCCAGTCGGCACCGTCCAGCTGGATGGGAACCTCCAGATTCCACCAGCGGCTCGAGCGATCGTCGTCTTCGCCCACGGGAGCGGCAGCGGCCGGCATAGCCCCCGCAACCGGTTCGTGGCCGGTGAGCTGTCGAAGGCTGGCCTCGCCACCATGCTCGTCGACCTGCTGACACCCGAGGAGGAGGCCATCGACCTGCAAACCGCCGAGCTCAGGTTCGACATCGCCCTGCTTGCGGAGCGGTTGGGTGGCGTGACCGACTGGGTGGCCTCCGAGACGGCCACCGCCGCGCTCTCGGTTGGGTACTTCGGCGCTTCGACCGGCGCCGCGGCGGCGCTGATCGCGGCGGCCGATCGTCCGCAAGCGGTGAGGGCGATCGTCTCCCGCGGAGGGCGCCCCGACCTAGCGATGGCAGTGCTATCCAGCGTTCGGCAGCCGACACTGCTCATCGTCGGCGGCGCGGACGAGGTCGTCACTGACCTCAACCGCCAGGCCCTTGATCAGCTCGGTGGCGTCAAGCGCCTGGTGATCGTACCGGGCGCGACCCACCTTTTCGAAGAGCCCGACGCGCTGGAGCAGGTGGCGTCCGTCGCCAGCGAGTGGTTCGGGAAGTATCTCGCACCGCCTTGAGTGCGGGCAGCCGACAACCTATCGGACGTTCGCCGGCACCGTGATCGTCACCGCGCTATTGAAGTGGTTGAGGTTGAGAACGGTCTGGTCGCTCATGGTGACCATGCCCTGGTTGGATGCCCCCGGTTGCTTGGCCAGGTTACCCTCCGCGTTTAGCAGAGCAATCGTTACGCGGCGGGTCTCGTCGCTGCTGATCCGGCGGATGAGATGGTCGTCGAGACCGATCCACACCTCGACGTCGAGGGTTCCCTGCTGGATGGCCGCTTCAAGCGCTGGTCGAAGGCTTGGATCCGTCAGCGCAGAGGTCTCTTTCGCAATCAGATTGGTCTTATCCATGTCTATGGCGTAGTGGTGGACTCGGATGCCTCCGAGAGTCGTATCGCCAAGGTCTCGTGGGGTGAGCGTGTCCCTCAGGCTCTGCAAGGTCAAAAAGGGGTCGACCGGAAGCCAGTTCTGCGCACTTGTCCGTTTGCTCCAGGTCGGCATCACCGTTCCCCCGAAATCGACGTGGACGCCATCTTGTTCGTAGGCGACGCCTTTGATGGAGATGAGCTCTCCCCCGAAGTGGAAGCTCGGGCCCATGCGGTCGGTGACCAGGTAGTGAAAGCGGTCGGGAAACGCTACATCGCCGGTCCCGGAGAGGTCCAGCCTGAGCGTGTGCGGCGGCATGCCCAGGGTCGCGGGTGGCCAGGGATAGTCGACCGGCAGATCGTATGTCAACGCCCGCGTGTAGTCCGCGTGTGCGGTCTTGAGGCCGGAGGTCGCCTGCAGCGCAACGGAAAGGACCTGGCCTGGGGAGGCCGCTGCACGGAATGGGGCGCAACCGGCAAGACAGAACGCCGCCAGCAGCCAGACCGTGGCTCGTTTCATTCCGGCCAATACGCAACGCGTCGAGCGCCGGTCCCTTTCTCAAATCACGCCAGCGGGCTGGACTCTCGACAAGCAGGAGTTTGTCGTCTACGGTATGGACGGCGAGGCACAGCTGTGGGGTCGAGGGTGCGGCAACGTAAGACGGGATGGTAGCGGACTCCGGTACCCCCGTCCGCGCGGAGCCGGGAGTTGGCGACGTCTTCCTCAGAAGGGAACTGAGCGGTCTCGTCCTTGTCGCAGCTCGCGCCGTCGTGGCCGCATACGCGTTCCTGTTAATCCTCGTGTATCTGCGCTGGCTCCCGCGCTGGCTTGCGGAGCGCGCGACGATCGCCAGCGGTGCGGCCAGACAGCTGGGCGGTGGCTTTCCGTACAAGGAGGTGGCGCTGGCTGCCGCCGGGGTCGGCATCGTGGCCGGGCTCGCCTGGATGGCCCTCGCCGTCCTCGTCTTCTTGCGACGCTCACGGGATCTCTTCGGCTTACTGCTCTCGGCAGCCTTCCTTTCGTACGGAGTCATCTTCACCGGGTTCCGGATCATCGGGATGGAGCACAGCGACTCGTGGTGGCCGTGGCCGGCGGCCGTCCTCCTGCTGGCCAATGGTCTAAGTCTGCCGTGGGCCTACGTCTTTCCAGACGGACGGTTTGTGCCGCGCTGGACCATTGCCCTGGCCGCGATCTGGCTTGCGGTGAGCATCCTGCCCCTGCCCGAAGTCCCTGCGGTGGTGCTGACCGTTGCGCTCGTTGCGTCAGCAGTGGCGTCGTTCGTGTATCGGTACGCGCGCACATCCACCGCCGTCCAGCGGCAGCAGCTCAAATGGGCGGTGCTCGGCGGGCTGGTCTTCTTCGCCGTCTATCTGCTGCTGGTTCCCACCGGGGGGCTTGTTCTTCAGCCCGGCCAGCCGGCTGGGGAGTTTCACGTGCTCACCGTCCACTCCGCAATCTTCTCGTTGGCGGTGATTGCCATCCCGATTGCCCTCGGGATCGCGATTTTCCGCCAGGGTCTGCTGGATATCGACCTCATCATGAATCGCGCGCTGACCTATGGCGCCGTCACCGCAATCCTCGCCATCGGCCTGATCACGATCAGCGGTGTCTCCAATTGGCTGCTTGCAACCGTAACGGGCCAGCGCTCGGAGCTGGTCCTTCTGGCGTCGGTCGTTCCCGTGGCGCTCGCGTTCATGCCGCTGCGAGCTCGTGCCCTGCGAATCGCCGACCGGTTCGTTTCGGACCGCAAGATCTTCACCCTCCTCTTTCTGGATCTCGTCGGGTCCACCGAGCTCGCGTACGCGCTTGGCGATCAATCCTGGCGGCAGCTCCTCGAGCGCTTCCGGTCCACCGTACGCCGCTGTCTAAGGCGGTATCGAGGCAAAGAGATTGACACCGCGGGCGATGGGTTCTTCGTCACCTTCGAGGGGCCCGGCCAGGCGCTCAGGTGCGCCCGCGAGATCGTCGAGGCGGTCAGGCCGGTGGGTCTCGAAGTCCGGGTCGGCGTGCACATCGGCGAAGTCGAGGTCGACGGCAGTCACGTCACCGGCGCTGCGGTGCACCTGGCTTCACGGGTCATGTCGGCCGCCGGGCCCGGAGAGGTGCTCGTGTCGCGCGCGCTCCGCGATGTCGTGGCCGGGTCGGACATCGTACTGAACGACCGAGGTCTTCGCCAGCTCAAGGGCGTGCCCGGCGAGGTGCAGCTCTTCGCGGCGCCTGCCTAGGTGTGGTTCCCACGTAGGTTGTTGACAACTGATTGACAGCAGAGAGCCCCTCTGTTCGGTTTGGGATGTGCAACCAACCCGACCGACAGGAGGCTCTCTATGGTTCATCCTAGGGCGAAGCTCACCGAATTTGGT
>Ga0070706_100000472_pt1 | contig 47626 bp, 43 predicted proteins | sample KBSK5501metaG_FD_65476 | JGI IMG/M metagenome (GOLD analysis project Ga0070706, IMG submission 65476) | Corn, switchgrass and miscanthus rhizosphere microbial communities from Kellogg Biological Station, Michigan, USA - KBS K5-50-1 metaG | ecosystem: Host-associated > Plants > Roots >... | reverse complement strand
CCGACGACTGCCCGCCACTCTTTACGCTCACTTCCCCTCGCAGTTAGAATCGAAGACAAGCCGACGTAGCTCAGTTGGTAGAGCAGCCGATTCGTAATCGGCAGGTCAGCGGTTCAAGTCCGCTCGTCGGCTCCACCATAACCCCAATCTCTTCATCAGTTGATCGATTCCGGCAGGGCGCTCGGAAGCGGCTCCGAGCGGCACAAGTCTTGTCTTGTAGAACTTGCTCTCATGAACTTGGACTACGCCTTTGGAGAGGTTTAATCATCTGGGAGAACATCGCGTATCTGGCGAGTGACAAGCGTCGTGCCGAAGCGTTCGCCACCCTAAAACAAACGATTAGCGAGAAACCAGCCACGAAGACTCTGTGCCCAGACGCTTAGCCCCGCCAATCCAACCGCGCCAAGAAACCGAGCGGCAGGCAGCACGCGAGAGTCGAAAGTGCAGCTACGACGGTTGCGACCGGAGTTGCTCGTTCTGCGACCTCATGCCATCCGATTTGCATGGTCGCGCTCTCGGCTTCGTGGTTCGTCCGCATGACAAAATCATACAATCTGGAGTGTAGTCCAGAGTCAAGCGGCAGGTGAAACAATAGCGAGGGTGGAGCAAAGCTGAGGAGAGGACGAAATGCTCAAGTCGTTCGCAAGAGCGGCCGGGTTTCTAGCTTATTTGCTCATCACGCTGGAAATGCTCTTCATGGTCACTCCCTTCGCTCTCTACTACTACTCCGTCTACAGCCCGCTGCTTGCGGGGCCTTTCGGCCTTCCGGCTACGGCATGGCTGCCAGCTTTTTTCCTGCCTCACCTCTCGACAGAAATTCTTCCAAGCATCGGGGGCTTGATCTTTTTGCTCGGTTTGGTCGGCTTCGTCTTGTGTGCTGTTCAACTTTACTACGCCAAATTCAGACGGCGAGGGGTGGTAGGAAGCGGTTTTTACAAGCGCATTCGCCATCCCCAATATCTGTTTCTCGCATTCGCTGGTCTCGGACTGCTGATCGTGTGGCCGCGCTTTATCCTGCTGATCGTTTACATCAACATGCTCTGGTTCTACTACCTGCTGGCAAGTAGCGAAGAGCGTCGGATGGAGTCCCGCTACGGAGAGGTTTACCGTGAGCAAGAGCGGCGAACTTGGATGTTTTTGCCGGGCGAACCGGGCAGGCATTTGCAGGAGCGGTTGTTTGGCTGGATACGCCACCGCCGAGTGAGACTGATCGTCATGTTTACCGTCTCTCTGGCCGTCACGATCAGCGCGGCATTCGGGCTTCGCGGGGCCAGCTTTGCTCTGACCACACATATGATCCTGCCGGAACGCAAGATCGCGGCGGTATCGTTTCTATCGGGGGATGACCGACAGCTACGAGACCTTATCCGATCAGCGGAGGCTGCTGGAGACGTTCAAAACCAAATGCGAGGAGGAGACAGTTGGATGCTCGTGCAAGCGATGGAAGGAAAGCGTCGGGTTGTTCATGTGATGATTGATGCGGGTATGACGGCTCCACGAGCTAGGAACATGCCTCTCACTGACCGAGGAGTGAAATTGGTATTTTCGCGACCTAAGGACGGGCTTGCGCAGGAGCATCCTTTTGGCACTTCGGTGCGCTGGCAACCTGTTTTCGTGGCCGAAATGAACGGCGGCAAAGTGTCACAGGTGATGACCCTTGACCACGGTCTCCTCGTCGGTAATCCAGTGATGCCAGTTTTCTGACTCATCGACGTGGATGGTGCAGATTGTTCCGCCAACGCCCATTCCGCTGATAGGGCACTTCAGGACGGAGATTCAGTAATGCCAACTCCAGAGAGTGAACTTAAAGAACGACTGGCCCGCTACCGCCAGATCAAGCTTAGCGTGATTGGCAGGAAGTCCGGGCGCACGATCTCTGTTCCAGTCTGGTTCGTGCTGGAAGGCGAAAGGCTATACCTCCTCCCAGTGCAAGGCTCGGACACGCAGTGGTACAAGAACGTGCTCAAGAGTTCGTTGATTCGGATTGATGCGCGAGGCGTGGAGGCGAAGTTGCGTGCTGTTCCCGTCACTGATGCCAAGACGGTGAAATCCGTGGTCGAGAAGTTCCGAATGAAGTACGGGGCAAACGATGTGAAGAAGTATTATTCGAAATTCGATGTGGCGGTTCTCGTGGAACTGGGCTGAACCGATCAGCCCGGTGCCACTTTTTCGCTCTCGAAGTTGATCCGGCCTTGCGTGGGCCATCCCCTGCGCTGTCGATGCCCCAGCAACCTTCCATAATTCTCGCTTCGAAAGAGTGTTTTTATGTTCGAGCGTTACACTGAGAAAGGCTGTCGCACGATCTTCTTGCGCGGTACGAGGCCAGATAGTTCCGGTCTCCTTATATTGAGACGGAGCATCTGCTTCTGGGACTTTTGCGTGAAGACCAAGCCCTGACCAGCAGGTTCCTGCCTTCCCATGCTTCGGTCGAGTCCATCCGACAAGCAGATCGAGGGCCACACCGTCTTCCGAGAGAAGGTATCGACCTCGGTCGATCTTCCCTTGAGCAATGAGTCAAAACGTGTGCTGGCTTCCGCGGCTGAGGAAGCGGAGCGCCTTCAGAACAAACATATCGGAACTGAGCACTTGTTGCTTGGATTGCTACGAGAAAAGGACGCTTTTGCCGCTCAACTCCTCAACTCGCAAGGTCTCTCCCTCGACGGTGCCCGGGAAATCGTCAACAAGTCAGGAAAAAGGGCCGGATTGGTCCCGGCCCTTCTTGAAATAGCGGATCGGGTTCTCAGTTCGAGTTCACTCGCCGGTAAAGAAGACCCCATTGTGCTCGTGCCCGATTAGCGACAATTCATTGACCGTGGTGTCGGCCGGGTCGGAGACGAACTGGATACCGCTTTCAGTTGCCGCCCATGCGATGGTCGCTGGAGTATGCACGTAGTGTCCGGCAAAACGATTGGCCGCATCCCGCAACTCGAAGCGGTCGGTTGCGCCCAACCAGTGGATGTCGAAGGATACCGTAGCCTCTACGGAAGGTCCATCTTGCAAGGCATTGACTATGTCATGGTAGTCCTCTACATCGAGCCCGCTGACATGCAAGGAACCAGTTCCCTTTCCAAAATGCACGTCCACGCTGCTCTCCGGAAGGGGAATCGTCCAGAAAAGACCGTTTGCTGCAATGCCGGGATTAAAGTCGTGGATTTGATGTGCGGGGTCCACCGGACCCTCATAGACATCGAGTCAAACAAAGGCAAAGGCGTTTCGGTGCACTCGCCCGTCTTCCCCGACATAGACACCCCGCATGAAGCGCACATCCACATCGAAAGCCAGTCGCTTGGACGTGTTAGTGTTTGTGTCCGTCTGCGTGCCCATGCCTCCTACGTTGGCGACCCCGACCTCGCCGTTAAAGTCGGTGATTGTGGAGGGCTCGAAACGGGGGGCTGGCAGGTGAACGTGGAATATTTCTGTTCCCGGGCCAAGAGGCTGAATGCCGCCCGGGATAGGCTTGGGGGTGCTGGAACCTTTCCGAGCCGCCTCCGCCACTGACGGTGCGGCCAGACCCCCGAACCAGAGACCAGAAGCAGCTGCAGTCATTCCCAGAAATCCGCGCCGCGAAAGCGCAGCACGTTGAGCAAAATGCGTATGGCCGCGCGGGTTCATGGGATGGAATGCTTGAGCCGCAAACCGTGGTTGTCCTCGCAGGAAAGAATCAGGTAGGGTATGGAGATTTTTGAGCGACACTGCTCGCCTCCTTTTTATTCATTGAGCTTGGATTCGGCCCGTTGGCAGCGTGGGAAACGTTCCCCCGTGCTGATTTGTCGCCTCGCTGAGTAGGATCAAAAGGGAGTGGGGGGACTGGAGCCGCAGCTAGGCGATTCGCACGCAATGCTAAGCTTGGTTAACATTCCTTGTCAATGAGGAAGTGGGCCTTGTCACACAGTAGACGCCCGCGGCACTGGCTATTATGCGACTGTGCAAATCTGCGGCCACGGATACATGGTTTCAGTCTCGGACATGCTACCAGCCTATCACCCCCAATGGTGGGCCGAAAGAATCGGCTAGTCCAGCGACCAATGGCGCAAAAAGCCCGACCACATCAGGCTTTTTGGCAACAACGACACGCAAAATCCGTGACCCAGATTTCCTGAAAAATCCGGGGCCTCTATTTCGCGCTTGGTATTTTCCTGCTGCTGGAAGTACGTAATCCATCGGCGAATCGCACCCTGATTGCCTTCGCAGCCTGGTCGAGCAAGTGATGCTGCTATGAAATTTGAGCGGTTACTTGGTACGTTGATTCTTCATTCGGGAGACTGCGTGAGAATACACTTTGTCAGCAAGGGGGTTGTGGATATCAGCCCAGACAGGAACATCCCACCGATCCCAACGGCGCCGAACACCCGGGTGTTCATCGGGAATATCTAGCGCGAATGATCCGCCGGCCCAAACGTGGCAGTGAAAGAGAATCGGCGCGAAGGACTGGCCCACATTCGGGCCCATTTTTTCCTGCCGAGTGACGCCATTTGACCCCGGGCCAGACAGGCCATCTTGGTGATTCCGATCGTAGCGGGCTCCTGACAGTTCGCTTGGTGATCGGCAGGTCAGCGGTTCAAGTCCGCTCGTCGGCTCCAGTTTTCTACCGCATCTGCACCACCGAGGTTGCAAGTTGCCTGCTTTGATTCCGTTATCAGTCACTTTCCACTTGCGACAGGGAGTAACTTTTCCGATAATATGGAGAGAGTCTTACTATCAACGTGTACCGATACCATCGAGCGGACCTGCTTCGCATTCTTCGGCTCACGGCGCGTCAGTTAACAGCTTGGGAGAAAGCTGGACTGGTGGCCGCAGGCGAAAGCTATTCGTTTTTCGACCTTCTGCAAATCAAGAAAGTGCGTGACCTGTGTGCTCGCAAGGTGCGGCCGGCAGTGATCCGGCAATCGCTCGAGGCCATGCAGAAGCAGGTGGCGGGAATGGAGAACCCGCTGCTCGAGGCCGGAGCTTTCTCCGCCGGCCATCGGATCGCCTTCCGCCATCAAGGCAAAGTGGTCGAACCCATAGCCGGGCAGTTCATGTTCGACTTCTCCACCGGCCCGCGGGTTGTAAGCAGTGCCCCCGTTTCCATCGGCGCTGAGCCGGCAGGAGCGGACGTGGCAGAGCTTTTCGCCCGCGGCATTGCGTTCGAGGAAGACCCCAACTGTCAGACACAGGCGGTCGAGATGTATGAGCAGGTGCTGGAACTCGATCCCGACCACGCCGCGGCCCATATCAACCTGGGCACGCTGAATTACAACCGGCAGGAATATGCGCTCGCGGAAAAACATTACCGCCGTGCGATTGAGGTGGATCCACGCTACGCCCTGGCCTACTTCGACCTGGGCAACGTACTGGATGAGACCGGGCGGGTAGCCGAAGCCATCCAGACCTACGGCACCGCGTTGCAACTCGCGCCCACTTACGCCGACGCCCATTACAACTTGGCCCTCGCCTACGAAAAGATTAAGGAGCCGCGCAAGGCCCTGAAGCACTGGCGCGCCTATGTGAAGCTGGACGCGACCGGCCCCTGGTCTGCGCATGCCCGCAACCAGATCCAGCGCATCCTGCAGGCGGACGGGCTGAAGCTGGTATACGGCGGCAAACAGGTCTGATCCTCCACCTCAGGAAACCGTAGCACCGGCGTCTCGCACGCCCATCGGGCCGCCGGGACGACGGCGCAGTGCTAGAATCCAAGGTTCATCAAGTTCAGATTCGCCAAGTCCAAAGTTAGCCGTCCCCAGTCTGAAGGTATTTCCATGCCGGAAACCACGATCCGAGTCCCATCGCCTTCTCCCCTGACCTCCTTTACCGAAGACGAGATCATGTTTCGCGATAACATCTGCCGGTTTGCCGACGAAAAAGTCAGGCCGCTGGTGAAGGAGATGGACGAAAAGGGCGTCTTCGATAAAGACCTGATCCACCAGTTTTTCCAGCTCGGGTTGATGGGCATTGAAATTCCGGAACTCTACGGCGGAGGCGGAGGCAAGTTCTTTGAGGCGATTCTGGCGGTGGAGGAAATGTCACGGGTCGACGCTTCCGCCGGGGTTGTGGTGGACGTGCAGAACACGCTGGTCAACAATGCATTGCTGCGCTGGGGCACCGAAGAGCAGAAAGGGCAATATCTCCCTCGCATGGCGGCCGATACCTGCGGCGCCTACGCGCTCAGCGAAGCCGGTTCCGGCTCCGATGCTTTTGCCCTGCAGACCCGAGCCACACTGAAGGGCAGCGACTACGTCCTCAATGGACGCAAGCTTTGGATCACCAATGGCAAGGAAGCCGGACTTTTCGTACTTTTTGCCACAGTAGATCCGGCGGCGGGCTATAAGGGAATTACGGCCTTCCTCATCGAGAAGAATTTTCCCGGCTTCACGGTGGGCAAGAAGGAAGACAAGCTGGGGATCCGCGCTTCGTCCACCTGCGAACTGATTCTCGAAGACTGCCGCGTGCCCACGTCAAATGTCCTCGGCCAAGTAGGCAAGGGCTACAAGATCGCGATTGAGACGTTAAACGAAGGCCGCATCGGAATCGGCGCCCAGATGGCAGGAGTGGCCCGCGGCGCGTGGGAATACGCCGCCAAGTACGCGCAGGAGCGCAAGCAGTTCGGCAAGTCAATCGCCGATTTTCAGGGCATCCAGTTCCAGATCGCGCAGATGGCCACCGAAATCGAAGCCGCGCGGCTCATGGTGTATAACGCGGCGCGGATGAAGGACGCCGGAGTGCCCTTCGTCAAAGAAGCGGCTATGACCAAATTGTTTTGCTCGCAGGTGGCGGAGCGAGTGACCTCCCTTGCCATAGAAATTTACGGCGGCTACGGATTCACCAAGGATTATCCGGTGGAGAAGTACTGGCGCGATTCCAAGATCGGTAAAATCTACGAAGGCACATCGAACATGCAGTTGGCGACCATCGCCAAGCTGGTGATGGGAGGGAAGTAGTCCGGCAAACCAACGCGCTGAAGCTCTCCCCAGGATGCAATATTTCCGAGCAGGCTTGCTTACGAACGCGCGGCCAGCCCGTCGAATCGTCGGGGCCTTCCATCTTTCCAGCTACGTTTGGATTTCCCAAAAGGAGCACGTTTGAATGACTAACTATCTGATCATCCTGATTGCCGCTTCCAGCTTGAGCCTTACGGCCTCTTCCCAGACTGCCGACGAGTTGGTCCAGAAGAACATCGAGGCTAAGGGAGGGATGGAAAAAATTAAGGCCATCAAGACGGTGCGCCTGACGGGCAAACTGGACGCGGGCGGCGGTTTCACCGCCGCCGTCGGCCAAGAAAACAAACGTCCCAACCTCGTGCGCGAGACCTTTACCCTCCAGGGAATGACCCAGGTGCAGGCTTATGACGGTTCAACCGCCTGGGAGGTACGGCCCTTCGGTGGACGCAAAGATCCGCAGTTGATGGGTGACGATGACGTGCGCGACCTGCTCATCGACTCCGACCTTGACGGACCCCTCGTGGATTACAAGGAAAAAGGGAATCAGGTCGAATATCTTGGCCATGACATTGTCGATGGCGACGACGCGTTGCGGCTGAAGGTTACGTTGAAAAACGGCGACATCATTTACTACTATCTCGACCCCGATACCCTTCTCGAAATTCGGACCGAGCGGCGCGAATTCATCCGCGGCGCGGTGCACGACAGCGTTGCCGATCTCGGTTCCTACAAACCCGTCGCCGGCGTGATGTTTCCCTTTTCCGTGAACGGGGGGCCGAAAGATGATCCCACGCAGTGGCAGAGCGTCACCTATGAAAAAATCGAAGCCAACCTGCCGCTGCAGGATTCCGATTTCGCGGTTCCGGCGTCCTTGAAGGAAGCCCCAAAAAAAGAAACGGCCAGGAATTAAGTCCCTTGCATTTTTGCGATTCTGTGTCCCAGGGCGGGGGCGGGATGCCCCCGCGACAGCCGGCGGGATGCCGGCGCTACGATTGAGAGGATTTTTGAAGATGAGTGATCGCTCACACCGTACTTGCAGCCTGCCAACTTTCTGTCTCGCACTACTTTCCCTTCTTCCCTCAACCCTGTCGGCGCAGCAGGCGGTCAAGTTCGATGCTGCCACAGTTTCCGGCTTGCCGGCCCGCAACATCGGCTCCGCCGCCATCAGCGGCCGCATCGCCGCCGTGGACGCTGTGACTGAAGATGGCCGCCTGAGTGTATTCGTCGGCTCCGCCAGCGGAGGTGTCTGGAAGTCGATCAACGGGGGGACCACCTTCAAGCCTGTATTTGACCGCGAGCCGGTGCAGTCGATTGGCGCCGTCGCGATTGATCATTCCAATCCCAAGATTGTTTGGGTGGGAACGGGCGAGTCGTGGGTGCGAAACAGCGTCTCGATCGGAGATGGCATTTACAAATCCACTGACGGCGGCGAGAACTGGACCCCTGTCGGGCTGCACGATTCCGAGCACATCGCAAAAATCCTCATCGATCCGAAGGACGGCAATACGGTTTTCGCGTGCGCCACCGGCCACCTCTGGGACGACAGCCAGGAGCGCGGGGTTTACAAGACCTCCGACGGGGGGCAGACCTGGAAAAAAGTGCTGGGCGGTGCCAATGGATCGACCGGCTGCGGATTTATCGCCATGAGTCCTCAGGAACCGAAGACGATCTTCGCTTCACTATGGGACTTCCGCCGCCAAGGTTGGACCTTTCGCTCCGGCGGCCCGGGTAGCGGCCTCTACCGGTCCACCGATGGCGGCGAGCACTGGACTGAACTCAACGAAAGCAGCAGCAAGGGACTTCCTGAGAAGCCTTGGGGCCGGGTCGCGATCGCCGTTGCGCCTTCCAAGCCGCAAGTTGTCTACGCCAACATCGAATCGAAGAAGAGCGCTCTCTACCGTTCCGACGATGGCGGCAATCGCTGGACCCGCCTCGATGCCAGTCGCTTCGTGATCTGGCGACCTTTTTACTTCGGTAACCTGATCGTGGATCCGAAAGACGAAAATAAAATCTTCAAACCAGATGGGCCGCTGCTGACCAGCGTGAATGGCGGGCGCAGTTTCAGTGTGGTTTCCGGCAGCGCCCACGGCGATTTTCACGATGTATGGATCGACCCGGCCAATTCCAATGTCGTGTATGCGACTGATGACGCCGGTCTCTGGCGCAGTGAAGACGGCGGAACTCGATGGAAGCACCAGCTCAACCTGCCGGTCGCGCAGTTCTATCACGTGAGCGTAGATAATGCCCATCCCTATCACGTCTATGGCGGTCTGCAGGACAACAGCGCCTGGATCGGGGACTCATCGTATCCCGGCGGCGTGACCAACTCCCGCTGGGAAAATATGTTCGGCGGCGATGGCTTCTGGATGTTCGAAGATCCGTCCGATTCTGCCTACATCTACGCGGAAGCGCAAGGCGGTGAGATCGGACGTGTTAACCGCTATACCCACGATAATCGGCCGATCCAGCCCCTGCCGGAATATGGAGAGAAAAAGTTACACTTCAACTGGAACACGCCGATTCACATGAGCCCCAACGAAAAGGGAACCATCTACATCGGCGCGCAGTTCCTTTTCCGTTCCCGCGATCACGGCCAGTCCTGGGAGCGTATCTCCCCCGATCTCACCACCAACGATCCCGAAAAGCAGAAGCAGGAGGAATCCGGTGGCGTGACGGTTGACAATTCCGCGGCCGAGATGCACACCTCGATCTACTCCATCTCGGAATCGCCGAAAAATGGCCAGATTATCTGGGTGGGCACCGACGACGGCAATCTGCAGATCACGCGCGATGGCGCCAAAACCTGGACCAACGTAGTGGGCAATATTCCCGATCTGCCCAAATACTCGTGGGTTTCTACCGTCGCGGCCAGCCGCTTCGCTGAAGGTACGGCGTATGCGACGTTTGACCGTCACACGTTTGGCGACATCAAGCCCTACCTCTACAAAACTACGGACTACGGGAAAACCTGGAATGCGTTGCCGGTGCGGGAGAATAACGTTCACGGCTATGCCCACGTGATCACCGAAGATACCCTCGATTCGAACCTGCTTTTTTTGGGCACGGAATTCGGCCTGTGGATCTCGACCGATGGCGGACAACGCTGGGGGCAGTATAAGGGAAGCGATTTCCCGGCGGTAGCGGTGCGAGACATCGTCCTACAACCGCGTGAGTCTGACCTGGTGCTAGCCACGCACGGACGCGGCATCTGGATCATTGATGACATTTCGCCACTGCGCCTTCTAAAACCAGAGTTGATGGAGAAAGATGCGGCCGTGATCGAGAGTCCGCCAGCAATTCAATATTTCCAGGCGAACGGCGGCTGGCCGGAAGGGGACGAAACCTTTAACGGCCCCAGCCGTCCCACCGACGCATTCATTACCTACTACCAGAAGAAGCGGCACATCTTCGGCGATCTGAAGATCGAGATCTTCGACCCGAACGGCAAGTTGTTGGACACCATCGCCGGCGGCAAGCATCGCGGTCTCAACCGGGCCACCTGGGGAATGCGGCTCAAGCCACCTCTGATCCCGCCGGCAGCGACAGTGTTGTTCGAGGCGTCGCAAGGCCCACGAGTATTGCCTGGTACCTACACCGTGAAGCTGACCAAGGGCGACCAGACCTACTCGGGAACGCTGAAAGTAGTGCTCGACCCGCGCGCCAACTACAGTCTTGACGATCGCAAGGCGCAATTCGATCTCAGCATGAAGCTGTACCGCTCGCTGGAACACATGAGCTACGCCACGGCTGCCATTCAGGGCGTGCGCGACGACGCCACCGCCCGCACCGCCAAACTCGGCGACCAAGACCCTCTTCGGGCTCGTCTGCAGAAGCTGGCGGCGGATTCGGACGCGCTGCGCTCCAAAATTGTGGCCACCAAGGAAGGCGGGATGATCACCGGTGAGGAGCGAGTCCGCGAACTTCTGGGGAAATTATATGGCGATGTGACCGGTTACGAAGGGCGACCCACTGACTACCAGGCGGACCGCACGGACTCCCTTGCCCGCGAGCTGGAAGATATCGTCATTGACTTCCATAAACTTACCGCCAAGGAGCTGCCCGGAATCAACGCCACCCTGAAGAAAAAGAAGCTCGAAGCTATTCAGATACCCAGCGAAGACGAGTGGAAGAAGCAACACCAAGGGCAAAGCGCTTCAGGCACGACTGCTACGCGCGCTTTTCGCGAAATGGATTGAGACCGCAGTACTGAATGGGGAGCAGAGCATGCGCAATGAGCAAAGGAAAAACGATGATGAGACGAATGGCAGCTAGTTTGACAATTGCGTTCATGGCTGCGTCGGCGCTGTGCACAACGTCAATAGCGCAGACGCCCAGCGCCGGAGTGGCCGACTCAGAGAAAACCTACGCACTCCTGCCCGGGCTGGACAAACGTCTGATCGACACGACCGCTGACCCGTGCGTCGATTTCTTCCAGTATGCGTGTGGTAACTTTACCAAGCTGTATCCCATCCCAAACGATCGTTCGGCTTTCGGAACCGGCGCCATGATTGCCGAGCATACCCAGTACGTTCTGCACGCCATGCTGGAAAAAGCGGCCGCCGGTGGCGCCGGGCGAAACCCGAATGAGCACCCGAACAAGCAAAAGATTGGCGACGCTTATGCCGCCTGCATGGAGGTGGACGCCATCAATCAGAAGGGATTGAAGCCGCTGCAGCCGGAACTCGATCGCATCGCCGCACTCAAGAGCAAGGACGAATTGCCCGAGCTCCTTGCCCATTACCAACTGATCGGAGTGAATGCCTTCCTCGCTTTCGGCCAACAGCAGGATTTCAAGGATGCACGGAAGCAGATTGCCGTGGTCGATCAAGGCGGTCTGGGTCTGCCCGAACGCGACTACTATTTCCGTACTGGTGAAGCGCCCGAGAAGACCCGCACCCAGTATGTGCAGCACATCGCTAACATGCTGAGACTCATGGGCGATCCGGAAGCCAAAGCGGCCAGCGAAGCGCAAGCCACCATGCAGCTGGAAAGCGCGCTCGCCAAAGTTTCCATGGACATCACTTCGCAGCGCGACCCGAACAAGGTCTACCACCTGATGCCGGTTTCCGACCTGGCAACGCTGGCGCCAGCAGTGGCATGGAGCCGCTTTCTGACTGCATCCGGAGCTGCTCCGGTTACCGAACTCAATGTCACCAATCCTGAATTTTTCAAGGGACTGAATGCCCTGCTCGCCTCCACCGATATGGAAACGATCAAGACATATCTGCGTTGGCAACTGATTAACTCAATCCCGGGCTATGTGTTGCCTAAGACCTTCGATGATGAACACTTTGACTTTTACGGCCGCAAGTTGAGGGGCCAGCCCGAGCAGCGAGCCCGCTGGAAGCGCTGCGTGCAGGCAACTGACCAGGGATTAGGCGAAGCTCTGAGCCAGTTGTATGTAACCCAGGAATTTCCTCCCGCGAACAAACAAGCCACGCAGCAAATGGTGAAGGATATCGAAGCAGCGATGGATCAGGACATCGACACCTTGGTCTGGATGAGTTCTGCAACCAAGGTTCGTGCCAAGGAGAAGCTGCACGCGGTAGCCGACAAGATCGGGTACCCGGATCATTGGCGGGACTATTCCAACCTCACGATCGCACGGGACGATGCTTTCGGGAACGCGCTGCGTGCGACAGAATTTGAGAGCCGCCGCCAGTTGGCCAAGATCGGCAAGCCCGTCGATCGTGGAGAGTGGCTGATCACTCCCGCGACGGTCGATGCCTATTACAACCCCAGCATGAACGATATTAACTTCCCGGCCGGCATCCTTCAGCCCCCACTCTACGACAGTCACGCGTCCGATGCGTCCAACTACGGCCACGTCGGTGGCGTCGTGGGGCACGAACTTACTCACGGATTCGACGACCAAGGACGTCAATTCGATGCCAACGGAAATCTCACTGACTGGTGGACGTCCGAGGACGGAAAAAAGTTTGACGAGAAAGCCGACTGCGAAGTGAAAGAGTACGGCAACTTTGTCGCGGTTGATGACGTCAAGCTCAATGGCAAACTGACCTTGGGCGAGAACACGGCCGACAATGGTGGCCTGCGTCTGGCCTACATTGCCTTCCTGGCCGATGCGAAGAGAAAGAACATCGACCTGACAAGAAAGCAGGACGGCTACACGCCGATCCAGCAATTCTTTCTGGGTCACGGACAGAGTTGGTGTGGCAGCACCCGTCCCGAACAACTCCGGCTGCAAGTGCAAACCGACCCTCACTCGCCGCGGCAGTTCCGAGCGAACGGCGTGGTGCAAAACATGCCAGAGTTCGGCCACGCTTTCGGTTGCAAGACCGGGCAGCCCATGATGCCGGTTAATGCCTGCCGCGTGTGGTGAGGCTGGGCTGTCGCGATCAGGATTAGCACCCGGCGGATTGTAACTCGTATTTGTCGAACCGGTGCCACCATCCCGGCCCCGGTGCAGCTGGCCATCCTCTTGAGCACTTGTCCCTCCTTTGGTAACCCACTTGGCGACAAGAAAAATGTCGCGCCCCGGGTCTTGACGTGACCATATGGTCACGTTACTATGTACTCTCACAAGGATTGAGTGCAACATCAGAACCAAGGAGAGAATGCATGAAGTTGGACGATCTGACCCTCGACATTGAGCAGCACATAGACATCAAGGCTGCACCGGAGAAGGTATTCGCGGCAGTCCTGCATCGTTTCGGAAAGGGCAACACCAGGCCCGACGGCGAGCCCCTGCAATTGCTACTCGAGGCGAAACCGGGTGGGCGATGGTACCGCGACCGGGGAAACGGGATCGGACACCTGTGGGGCTTCGTGCAGGTTATCAAGCCTCCAACCCTGCTGGAACTGAGCGGCCCCATGTTCATGTCATATCCGGCAAACAACCACGTGGAGGTTAAGGTCGAACCGGCACCGGGAGGTTGCAAAGTCAACCTCCGGCACCGGGCGATCGGCATGATCGACCCCGAGCACCGCAAGGGTGTTGGTACCGGCTGGAATCACCTGCTCATCGAGGTAAGAAAGGACTGCGAGTAGCGGGGTGCGGGGCATCGTTGCGGAAAGGGTGGACAAGCTGGACCCGGTGTGGAAGGCGCTGTCGGACCCGACGCGCCGGGCGATTCTGGACCTGCTGCGGGATCAGCCTCGTAGGACGACCGAGATTGTGGAGTCGTTCCCTCATTTGACCCGCTTTGGCGTGATGAAGCATCTTGACGTTCTGCGCGAAGCCCAGTTGGTCCACACGCGCGAGGAGGGGAGACAGCGAATGAACTCGTTAAACGTAGTACCCATTCGCCAAATCTACGAGAGGTGGGTCAGCCCGTTTCACGCGATTTGGTCGAGCCATCTACTCCGGATCAAAGAGACGGCTGAGAGGGAGCGTCCCCGAGGAAAGCGAGGGTCCTCGCGCAAACATTGAAGGAGTTAGGACTCCGCGAGCGTCTGAAGGGCAAGAATGTCAACTCGAGAACAAAGCAACAAGAATGTCAACTCGAGAACAAAGCAACAAGAACACAGCTGCAACCCGACGAACATTAGAACATGTTGGAAGAGTTAGCTATTGGAGGAAATAATATGGCACAACTGCTCACCAGCACAGGCATTCAAGACCACCAAGTCGTCACGAAAAACGAATGGATTGCAAGTCGAAAGGAGCTGCTCCGGAAAGAGAAGGAGTTTACCCGGCTACGCGATGAGTTGAGCCGGCAGCGCCGCGAGTTGCCCTGGGAGAAGGTAGAGAAGGAGTATGTCTTCGATACGCCGAGCGGCAAGGAGATGCTCGCCGGCCTCTTCGCCGGCAGAAGCCAACTCATCGTGTACCACTTCATGTTCGGTCCGGGGTGGGAGCAGGGTTGCCCGAGCTGCTCGTTCCTGGCCGATCACCTTGACGGCGCCGCCGTGCACCTCGCGAATCGTGATGTCACATTGGTGGTGGTTTCACGAGCGCCGCTGGCCCAGATCGAAGCGTTCAAAAAGCGCATGGGTTGGCGCTTCAAGTGGGTGTCGTCCTATGGGAGCGACTTCAACCATGATTATCACGTGTCATTCACGAAGGACGAACTCGCCAAGGGCAAGGTGTACTACAACTACGACCTGGGTGAGTTCCCGAGTGAGGAAGCCCCCGGCGCGAGCGTGTTCCACAAGGACGCGACCGGTGGCCTCTTCCACACCTATTCCAGTTACGCGCGCGGGCTCGATATCTTGGTCGGCGCCTACAACTATCTCGACCTGGTGCCCAAGGGCCGCGACGAAGACTCCTTGGATTTTACGATGTCATGGGTCCGCCATCATGACCGCTACAGCGACGGCTATTTCGTCGACCCAAAGGCGCAGTACGAGGTTCCTAAAGTTTCAGAACCCTCGTGCTGTGCCGCGGAGGGCCACTCGTGAGCGCTGATCGCTGCTGCCAACTCGCGTCGAGCAGCTGGTTGAACAAGGCGACCGGAGCGCGGATCATCGATCGTGATCGGCCTCCGGCGCCGCTCACACGGCGTTCTCTCGATTTCGCAGGATGGCTAGTTCCCAGCGGCGTCTTGGCGATCTTGCCAAAGTGCCCAGCGTGTCTGACGGCCTACGTTGCGGTTGGCACCGGAGTGGGGATTTCGGAGTCAGCCGCGACGCACCTGCGGATATTGCTTGTGATCCTGTGCATGGCTTCGTTGTTATACCTTGGGGCAAGGTGCGCAAGGCCCTTCATTGCGCGAGCGACAACGAGCCGGAACCGCACCTGAGCCAAGACGAAGCCACGCCCCTCGTCCCGTTCCGCCCTCCCTCTACTGCGGATCCGGTGGCGGAGTCTGCTGATTGGTTTCGTTTGATCCTGCTCCCGGGCTGATCTGGGTTCCGATCACGTCACCGGAAACGATCATCTCCACGCGGCGATTCAGTTTCCGGCCCGCCGCGGTTTTGTTGTCTGCCACTGGGTTTCCCTTACCTAATCCGCGTGCAATTACATTGTTGATGGAGACGTTGGAATCGACCAGGTAGTCACGTACCGAAGCTGCTCGTTTCTCCGATAAGCTCTGGTTGTAAGCATCGCTGCCCACACTGTCGGTGTGGCCTTCAATTTCCAAACGCAAGTCAGGATAGGCCAGAACAATGCCCGATATCCTGGCCAGCCGCTCGCGGGCGGCGGGTTTCAGTGTGTAACTGCCAGAGTCAAACAGGACGTCGGGCATGCTCACGACCAGGCCCCGGTCAGTGTCCTTGGTCTCCAGCACCTGGTTGAGTTGGTTGAGCAGACGTTGCCGCTGCTCTTCTTTCTGGCGAATCGCCTCTGCCGCAGCGGCTTGCGCTTTCTCCTGCTCGGCTAGAGCGGCAGCGCGGGCAGCGTCGGCCTGCGCCTGTTGCAGTTGGGCCTCGGCTTGCGCTTTCTCCGCTGCGGCGCGATCAAGCTCTGCCTGGGCGCGCCGGCGGGCATCCTCATCCGACCGGGCTCTGGCTTGGGCTTCGGCTTCGGCAGCGGCTTTGGCGTCAGCTTCCGCCTTCTGTTGCCGGTTCAGCATGGCTTGCTTCTCGGCTTCGATCCGGGCCTGCTCCTTCCGGCGCAGGGTCAGCACGCGGGCATCTTCGGCCATCTGCGTTGCGCCACGAGCGGCCGTGCCGATCGGAGTTTTTCCCTGTTTGCGCTGGAGATAATCCTCTGCCCGGTTGAGATAGTCTTGCGCCTTCTGCAAACTATCGCCTGCGTATTGAGCTGCACCCGCGGCTTTTGCGATGGCTACAGCATTGCGCGCTTCCAGCAAAGTCAGCGGCGTTTTCGGATCGGCCGCCACTGAAGGAAGCTGCTGGGCTGGCATGTCGACGGTGTACTGGCCGCCTTCGAGCATATCGAACTTGGCGTCAATGGCCTCTTCAAATCCCTTGGTCTCCTGCCGGATGATGTTTTCCGCCACCACTTCATTGCTCGGCCGGGTCACCGAAAAATAAGGCTCCGCGGTCACGATCAAACCAAATGCCTGCAGGTCGGTGGTGACATCCAGGCTGCTCCTTCCATATTCATCGGGAACAATTTCCCCCAGGTTGTTCGCCCGGCCTTCCGGCGTGATCGCCCACAGAACGTAGGTCAAGTACTGTGGACCAATTTTGCTTGCCGGTCCCAGGCGCGAGAGGTCAACATTGATCTGCAGTCGCCCCGCCTTGCTGTCCACCTTCGCCTTGCCCTTGGCCTCTGACATGAGGTCCGTTCCTTTGATATCTACTGTGGTGGACCCGCCACGGTGGCGATAGTTCACCGCCTTGGTCGTCCGCGACACCACGTTCACGCGGAATACTGGAGTTTGATCCATCGGTTCAACTGGCGGGTTCTCCTGCTGGGCTGCCGCGAACGCCGTCAACAGCAAAACGCAAATCGAGGCTCGAAATGTTTTCATGATTGCTTCCTTCTGGTTAGGTCTATCTTAAATGCTGTGCGGTCACACAGTGTCACTCCAGATTTTGATACGTTCTGACCCCATCCGGAAGTGACTTCGCAAGCTACCGCCGGGTTTCACTATCCTCGCCCGTCCCTGAGAATTTCGTAAGGCCAGAAGAGAAAAAACTCGCCGGAATAAATACCCAAAACCCTTATCTGTCACGGCTTTGACGCTCGACCGATGGACCCTTCGGCACCCATCGCGGTTACCTATAATGTGCAGCAACTTGCATTTGAAGGCTGCGTCCGTGGTCCCTCCATCGTCCCTAAGTCCCTTCCCTGGAATGTTTTAACGGACTCGTCCTTGTTGGTGCAAAAGCTGCATTCCCTACTGTGCCCGCCGCGCTGATGGGCTATAGATCGGGGTGCCATTTGTCGAACACGCTGGGCGATGAAGTGGTAAGCAAGCCAAGACACACACTGCTTCCGGTGCTGACCGTTCTGTTCCTAATTTCTTACGGCCTGCTGACCACGCTGGTGGTGGAACAGTCAAGAACCATCGATTCGCAGCGCGGGCTGATTCGGGATCTGTTTCAGGACAGCGCTCAATTGAGCACCCTCAAGGGAAAAGCAGTTCAGAAACAGAATGCCGAGACCCAGGCCCAAGCCCAGGCGAAGTCACATTCAGAGACCAAGGCGCCGCCGGCGCAGACTCCACCGCGCACGGACACGCCGCATCGCAGCACCAGCAAACTTCGCAGACCGCTTCCGCAGAAGCCCCCGAAGGACGCTTCTGGCGAAGGCGATGAACGCAGGATGCTGATCTCGATTTAGGCTCCAGGGGGCCCAGGTTGTTTCCATGAAGGTTCTTGCCACATTACTGTTGTCAGTTTCACTCCAAGGCTTTTACCGTCTTCCGCCGGCGAAGTCACCCGTGGACCCTCACGTCGCGCAACACCCGGCCCGTAAGGGCGGCCGCTGGTACTTTGCCGATAACGGACACGCGGTCTATTGTTATGGTCCCGTCAGGGTGCTCCCGCAACCGGAAGGCGGGCTTCAGCGTGTCGCCACGTTCTGTCAGGGCGACAAGAACGTGGTCCCGCTGAGAGACTAGTCCGCTATCCGCGAAGTTCCCGGGTTTTCCCCCACCAACCACGTAGGACCAGACGTCTCATCTGGGCAGGCGAGCTAGGCTTGCCAGTCTTCTTTTTTTAGCACACGGAGTGCCTTGCCTCGAGCTGTGTGGGGCGGACACTCTTGTCCGCCAACTTTGACGTGCCCTTCTTTGCGAGTACTCGAGCACTGCGTTAAAGTTTGACCCCGCAACGAATCCCGCCTAAGATTACGCGTCCGTCTTTTCTGGCGCTACTCGTCCATGATCGTCCAAACATGATCGTCCAAACATGATCGTCCAAACATGATCGTCCAAACATGATCGGCCAAACCATCTCTCATTACCGCATCGTTGAGAAGTTCGGCGGTGGTGGAATGGGTGTGGTCTACAAGGCTGAAGACACCAAGCTGGGCCGCTTTGTCGCGCTGAAATTCCTTCCTGACGACGTAGCCAAGAACCATCAGGCGCTGGAACGCTTCCGCCGGGAAGCCCGCTCGGCTTCTGCCCTCAATCATCCCAATATCTGCACCATCCACGAGATTGACGAGCAGGCGGGCCAGGCCTTCATCGTAATGGAATATCTCGATGGGCAAACCCTGAAACATCGCATCTCGGGGCGGCCTATCGACACCGAGCAACTCTTGAATCTGGCCATCGAAATTACCGATGGTCTCGACGGCGCTCACTCCCGGGGAATCATCCACCGCGATATCAAGCCGGCCAATATTTTCATCACCCGACGAGGACAGGCCAAGGTGCTGGATTTCGGTCTAGCCAAATTGGCCCCGGATGCGGTTGCCGGTTTGGAAGGTTCGGGCCGGCGTACTGCCACCAGTCACGAGATGATGACCAGTCCGGGTTCCACGATGGGAACCGTGGCCTACATGTCCCCGGAACAGGTTCGCGCCGAAGAGGTTGACGCGCGTACCGACCTGTTTGCTTTCGGCGCGGTGCTCTACGAAATGGCTACGGGGAACTCGCGTTCTCCGGAAGCAGCAGCGGCGTGATCTTTGAGGCGATTCTGAACCGGAATCCGCCTGCAGCTTCGACTTTGAATCCCAAGCTTCCAGCGAAGCTGGAAGAAGTGATTTCAAAGTCCCTCGACAAGGACCGCGAGATGCGTTATCAAACCGCCGCCGAGTTGCGTGGCGATCTGAAGCGGATCAAGCGCGGCTTGGAGTCATCGCGAGCACATGCGAGTGCTGCTGGCTCGTCCGACAGCTCGGGACAGATATCACTGCCCACGCCAGCTCAGAGGAGCACGTTTCCTCGAAAGCGGGTTTTTCTCACAGCCGCAGCGGCAGCTGCGGCTGCCCTGGTGGTTGGGAGTTATAGCCGGAGGGCTTCTATTCACGCGTCCGGCACCGGCGTCTTTGCCCACCTACCGTCCGCTGGCGTTTCGCCGCGGAATTGTGCGTTCGGCGCGATTCACTCCTGACGGTAAGACTGTCATTTACAGCGCCGCCTGGGAGGGCAACCCTATTGCGCTGTTTAGTACCCGCCCGGAAAGCCCTCAGTCACGAGAACTGGACCCACCCGGAGCTGACGTTCTTGCCATTTCCTCAACCGGGGAGATGGCACTGGCGTTGAAGGCGCGGCCAATTGAGGGCTTTATTTATTCGGGTACCCTCGCCCGCGTTCCCCTGGGTGGTGGCGCGCCGCGGGAAGTCATGGAAAATGTTGAATTCGCAGATTGGTCCCCGGATGGATCCACCCTAGCTATCGCACACGACGTCGCCGGGCGAAAACGGCTTGAATTCCCGCCGGGCAAAGTGTTGTACCAGGCGGATGGGTGGATCGGTCAGCTTCGCATTGCACCCAAGGGTGACTTAGTCGCGTTTCTGGACCATCCTCAGCATCGTGACGATGGCGGCTCCATTGCTATCGTCGATTCGGTGGGAAAGAAGACAACTCTTTCCGAGGGTTGGGACAGCATTCAGGGCTTGGCCTGGTCCCCGGGAGGCGACGAGATCTGGTTTACCGCCACCAGGACCGGAGGGGACCGTTCTCTTTACGCCGTCAATCTTTCCGCAAAGGTTAGAATCCTGGCGCGTGTACCCGGAGAATTGACCTTGCTGGATGTAGGCAAAGAGGGCAATGTTTTGCTGACTCGTGGCATTGACCGCGCCGGCATAGTCGGACTGGCTCCGGGCGAGACAAAAGAGCGCGACTTGTCCTGGCTCGATTGGTCTGTACCGAACGACTTGTCTGCTGACGGCAAGGCGGTCCTTTTTTCCGAGGCGGGAGAAGGTGGCGGGCCCAAATATGCCGTTTACCTTCGCAAGACCGATGGGTCTCCGGCAGTTCGGCTAGGGGAGGGTACCGGCGTTGCCTTATCTCCAGACGGAAAATGGGCTGCGGCACATCCCAACAGCACGCCGGCACCCTTGGTCCTCCTGCCCACTGGAGTGGGGGAAACAAAGCCGCTGACCCAGGACTCAATTAATCACCTCCGGGTCCGGTGGCTTTCGGATGGGAAGCGCTTCGTGTTTGTGGAAACGAGCCGGGGCATGGAATGAAGCTCTATGTGCAATCGGCGGAAGAAAGCAAGCCCCACGCCATCAGCCCCGAAGGCGTGAGCACGACGTTTGTTCTCACCGCCAGCGGCGATTTGGTCGCCGACGTCGGCCCGGACCGCCACGTCTACACATATCCGATCAACGGCGGCGAGCCGCGACTGGTCCCCGGCGTGCAAAGCGACGAGGTGCCCACTGCCTGGTCGGCAGATGGGCGCAGTTTGTTTGTCTTTCGCTACGGCGAGATTCCGGCGCGAGTGGTCCAGATCGATGTGGCTAGCGGACAGAGAAGACCCTGGAAGGACCTCGATCCGGCGGATGCGCTGGAATCGACACCATTAGCGGCATCATGATGACTGCAGACGCCAAGGCATACGTGTACGGCTATGTCCGAACTCTCTGCGATCTTTACCTGGTCGAAGGATTGAAGTAACCGTGAGTGCGCGGTGGAAGAGTGGCGCTTCAGCGCCGAGTAATCCGTCGATCCGAATGAGGTTTCGGGAAGGGCACGACTTGCAGTTGGGCCGTAAGTCGCGAAAACAGCCGGCTTTTTAGCCGTTGCGGTTCGCTGTTTCATCTCGCGGCTCATTTTTCCGCAGGCCGTCAAAGAGAACCTACCGGAGCGGCCGGGATGCTCTGGGCCGGTCTTTCACGCGGATCACGAACTTCAAGCCCGACCACACTTCGTTTACGGCGCACACTTTCACATCCACTAGCCCTGCCACCAGCCCGATCCTTCTCACATCGTTTTCATTCAGGTCCGTAGCCACGCCGGAGGTTTTCTTGGGCCAGCCCACCCAGAGTATTCCGTCAGGCGCCAATCGGCGGGCAAAGCTGGGGAACTGCTGCTTCATTTCCGCCTGACTCTTGATGAAGATCATGGCGAAGTCGATCTGCTCTTGTCCGTCTTTCACGAACTGGCAACTGGAGAGATCTTTTTTCAACACCGTCTTTATATCGCCGGGTAATTCGAAAAACGCAACCTTGAATTGCGGCTTGATGCCGAGTTTCTGCGGAAGCGGAGTGCCGGAATATCCCGCCATCATGGAAGCGGCCTACTGCGCTGGGGCATAATAACCCCGCCGGCTGCGCACGCGCAGGCCTTTGTGGTTTTGCGCCAGGATTTCGATGGTGTGGTAGCGGCCGTCGGTGCGGAGATCGGCGGGCTTGTAAGACAGCGCATATTGACTGCGCAGCTCATCCTGGATTGCTACGAAGGCGTCGGCTACATCATTGAGCTGAAATGGAAAGAAAGCGTGACCCCCGGTGGCGTCTGCAATGCGCTCCAGGACTTTGTCCCCGGCATGCCGGGCGCCGGTGATATTGGTGCTGATGGTGTAAACGATCACGTCGGCGCGTTGCGCCATGTCTATCGCTTCCTCGCGAGTGACGTGGCTCATATTGTCGTCCCCGTCGGTGAGCAGGATAATCGCCCTGCGCACGGGCCCGCTCTGCGGTGCTTTCAGCAGCTTGTCGCGACAGGCAAAATACAGGGCATCGTACATGGCCGTGCCGCCGCCGGGCCGGAGCGAGCGAACCCCGCGCGAAAGCGCTTCCGTGTTGTCGGTAAAATCCTGCGTGACTTCCGGAGTCACATCGAACCCCACTACGAAAGCCCTGTCGTATCTCGGTCGCACCGTCTGGTTGAGAAATTCAATGGCGGCTTCCTGCTCGAACTTGAAACGGTCGCGCACCGAGTTGCTGGCATCCACCAGCAGCCCGACCTGAAGCGGCAGGTCGGTCTCGTTGTGAAAACTGCGGATTTGGTCCGCCGGTTTGCTGTCGTCGAGCACTGAGAAGTCGCCCTTGGCCAGATCCTTCACGTAGCGGCCATGCCTGTCGGTGACGGTGAACACGACGTTGACTTCGTTTACCGTCTTGGTAATCGTGGTGGTGGCAGCATCTTCATCCGACCGCGATTGGGATTGGGATTGGGATGACGATGAGGTCGAGTTCGAAGCCGCGCCGGGCTTGGTCCCGGTGGCTGTACCCGCCGAAGACGGTTCGCTCTTGGCGGCTGCGGCATCGGACGGGGCTGCTGTCTGTGGCTGGGCCGGTGCGGGTGCCTGTGCGGGCGCAGGGTTCGCAGGCGGAGGCGGTTTTGGGTTGCTCAGCTGCTGCTGAACCGCCGAAGGCGCGGACGGCAGATCCTCTGGACCTGAGTTCTGGGCACACACCACCGCCACCAACAAAACGCTGCCCAGGACCAAGATGACGCCGCGAACCTTCATGCGCTCTCAATTATACAACCTGCGGAAAGCACTCAAGATCCTTGACGGCGGCACCGAAGAAGCGGCCCTTTGGGGCACATAGGCCAGCAAAGAATCTGTAGCGCCGGCGTCTCGCCGGCTGTCCCGAGAGCATTTTGTTCTCGGCGGTGCGGGGCGGGACGCCCCCACGACAGCCGCCGGGACGGCGGCGCCACTTTTCCCCAGGGACTCCCCTCTTTTCACCCACCGAGGTCGCGCAGGAAATCGCCTAGTTCCGTCGGTAACGGAGCCGAGAAAGATAACCGCTCCCCACTCCGCGGATGCTGAAATTGCAAAGCCGCCGCATGCAGAAAATTCCTGGGGAGGGTCAGGCGGGTTGCGTCCTTGCTGATGAGCTCGCGGCGAGCCCCATACAACACATCCCCCACGACCGGATGTCCTAGCGATGCCAGATGCACTCGAATCTGGTGCGTCCGTCCGGTGTCGATCTGCACCTCCAGCCGGCTGAATTTTCCGTAAGGCGAATCCAGCTTTCGCTGCACCGTGTAATGGCTGATCGCTTCCCGTCCCCCCGGCCGCCGCGTGGTCATGCGGGTGCGCCGCACCCGGTCGCGGCTGATGCTGCTGCTAATGGTTCCGTGATCGCGCTTCAACCAGCCGTGCACTAGCGCGAGATATTTTTTCTGGATTTGCCGCTCTGCAAACTGGGCGGCCAGCCGGCGATGCGATTCGTCGCTCTTGGCCACTACGATCAAGCCGCTGGTGGCCTTGTCCAGCCGATGCACGATTCCCGGACGCAGCTCGCCCCCGACCGACGATAGCTGGCCGAAGTGATGCAGCAGAGCGTTCACTAGCGTTCCGCGATTGCGTCGGTCGTCGCTCGCCCCCGCTCCCGCATGCACCATCATGCCCGCGGGCTTGTTTACCACCGCCAGGTCGGCGTCTTCATAGACGATGTCGAGCGGAATGTCTTCCGCTGTCGCCCGCAACGGCGCTGGCTGTGCCGTCGCCAAGACGGCAATGCGTTCGCCCCCGCGAAGACGCAGAGATGCTTTGGCAGCCGAGTCATCCACCTGCACCAGGCTTTGAGAAATGAGTTGCTGCACCCGGGCACGGCTGGTTTCGGGAAGGTGCCCCACCAGAAACTGGTCCAGCCGTTTGCCGGCATCCTCCGCGGTCGCGGAAATCAGGAGTGGAATTAGCTGAGGCATGCGGGAGGGATCAGCATACCGCAACCCAAGGTAAGCGCGGGCGGCCCCGCCCGGATCGCCCCAGAGGGGCGACTGTTCCTACTACTGGCAAGCCTAGCGCGGCGCGTGCGCCGGAACCGCTCTGGGAGACGACTTCAGCCACCAGATGAAGCCGCCCGTAATCACCAGACCAATGGAGATCAACTGCGTGCCAGTCATGATTCCGCCGAAAACCGAACCGCGCCCCGGATCGTCGCGAATGAACTCCAGAAAGTAGCGAGCTACGCCATAGAGGATGAGAAATGCCGCCAGCACCTGTCCGTCGAATTTCTTGCGTTTGAACAGCCACATCAGAATAAAGAAATTCGCCAGTTCGACCGCCGCTTCGAACAACTGCGTGGGTTCGAGCGGCACTCCCAGCGGAGTGTAGGAATTCAGATTGGCAATGGGGTTGGTGAACGTCACGCCCCAGAAGTGCTGCGTAGGCTTGCCATAGCAACAGCCCGCCGCAAAGCATCCCACCCGGCCGATGGCGTGCCCTATCGCAAGCCCGGGCGCAAACCCGTCCCATGTCGCCAGCGCCGGCATACGGTGCCGGCGGATATACCAGACCGCGGCCACGGCCGCGCCGATCAGCCCTCCGGAGAAAACCCCACCGGCCTGAAGAGTATTGAAACTCAAAATCTCGCCAGGGTGGGCCGAGTAGTAGCCCCAGTCGTTGACTATGTATAAAATCTTGGCGCCAATGATGCCGCACAGGACCACCATCACTCCCAGATTCCACGCGTCATCCGGATTGATGCCCTGTTTGCTGGAGTTGCGGACGCTAATCCACAAACCGAGCAGAACCCCGGCGGAAACCAGCACTCCATAAGTGGGAAGGAAAAACCGTCCGATATGAAAGAGTTGCGGAAACACTAGGAATTTAGATGCGATCGAAACAGATTTAGCTACAGCTCAAGTCTAGCAGGTAAGAGCTATTTACTTCCAAGCAGAGGTGGGAGCGGGCGTCCGCCCGGTGTACAGAAAAAGCAAGCCGACCCACTAGGCCGTGTGGCAGGCCGAGAATGAACCCGTCGGTAGACGTTGGGAACCCGCCGAGATCCTTTAGGCATCTCCGCATGACGGAGCACTGCACACCGGATCAATGTCGAGACAAGCCCCCGTTCATTCGGTGTTGGTTCAAAAATCGGTTACCACCATCACCAACCTTGCAGGCCGACTTTCAGTTTGGATGCTAGGGGAAACCTCCCTGCGTTGGCAAGAGGGATGACGCAAAAAGTTGGCACTCCGCTTGCCAGCAACTTTCGTAAGGGGCTTGGGGACGGGATTTTACTATTGAGTGGGAGCGGCCACCCAGTAGCCGCTCCTGGCCAGTACGGTCGCGGTGCCTGCTTCCCTGAGCCGTACGCGAATCTGGTGCAATCCCGGTTTGGGATTTTTCGGTTCGAAGCTCAGCACGTAACGGTTGTGCAGGTGGTTGGTGAAATCGATCATGCAAGTTTCGAATCGCTTGCGGGACTCGAACAGCTCATATTCGCCTCCGGTCTGGGCAGCAATCGCCTTCGGCGTGTTGCTTTTCATCGCCGCTCTCGCTTGCGCGAACAGCGCGATCAGATCGACGCTGGAGCTCATCTCATCCTGATTATTGCCCCGCCCAGTGTCCAAGATGTTGGAGAGAGTAGGGGAGAACACCAGCGTGTACACGGTGGCGTTGCTGTTGCCGATCGAAGTCACGATATCGTCAATCTTCCCCAAGTGGCTGCCGTGGTCGCGGGTTTCGCTGATCAGAAGTAGTACTTTTTGTGTTCCTTTTGGCGTCTTATTCAGCAATTTCACCGCGTATTGCACGGCGTCAAGTATTGCCGCTCCCTGGTCGCCTGGTTCTAGGTTGTGCAGGCTATTGGCGATCTTCGCCGAATCGTCTGTGAAGTCCTGCGCCAGCTTCAGCTGGCTATCGAACGCGAGGACTGCGATGTGACTCCGGGGTTGGTCGAGAATCGGGGCCAGCATGGAATTCAATCCCTGCACCCTGCCGAATTCACGCCACGCCCGCCGTCCTGTCTGGATCGCCACCAGCAGAGAAAGCGGCTCAGCTTTGGCCGGTTCATCCAGTTGCACGGCCTGCTCGACACCATCGTCCTCAATGACGAAATCCGCGGCCTGCAATCCATAAATCGCATGTCCGGTCACGTCCCGCACCAGAGCGGGCACAATTACAACGCTGGATTGACTTTGGAAGGTCGGCTCTTGGGCATAGGCAACCCCGGCCGCGAGGAACAGCAGAAGGTAAAAACTCAGCTTGATGGCGCTATCCCGCGCGCCGCTTATCTCCCAGCACCTCATCCAGTGCGCTCGAAAGATGTTGGGCTCGTCGCAGATAGTCGACTGATCCCACATCCTGATTGCGTTTCAGCAAGTGGTACTCGTCCGCGATATTCAGCGCGGCCAGTACGGCCAGGCGTGCGGTATCGACGGTATGGGTCTGTTCCGCAACCGCTCGCATTTTGCCGTCTACATACTCAGCCAGTTTAAGAATGTACTCCGCATCGGAGCCGCGGAGATTGTAGGCCTGGTCGAAAATCTCCACCCGGACAGCGTTATTGCTGGGATCCTTCACGGCAGGATGCTTTGTGGGCGATGCCATACGTGTTTCTCCTCAGGACCGGGATCAACTGACCGCCTGCTCCTCAGCAATAGACTCGATTTGCGCCAGCATCTTCTCGACCCGGCCGCGGATCTCCTCGCGTTCCTTGCGCAGCCGCATCATCTCACGACGCAAACTCTCGAGTTCTTCTTCGCGTTCTTCCAACTGCTGGCGCAAACGCTGTGTGTCGCGCTCCGCAGCCGCCCGAGCTTCTCGCCCCGACTTGTACAACTCAATGGTGCGATAGACCTTCTCTTCGAGTGCCTGAAAATCGTCAGGCGGAACCTGGGCAGATGCCCCTTCAGCCATTCTCACCGACATGGAGCCACCACTTCCTCAAGAAAGTTGGGAACTTTAGCGCAGTATACCGCAGAAACTATTTCCGTATCTGCAATTTCCGCAACCGCTCGGCCGCCGCGTCCAGCGTCTCATCGCGCTTGCAGAAGGCAAACCGCACCTGCCGCGCTCCGTCCCGGGCATTACGATAGAAACTTGAACCCGGTACGGCCGCCACTCCAATTTCTTTCACCAGATATTTCGTAAACTCCAAATCGCTTTCAAACCCGAAGGTGGTGATGTCGGTCATCACGTAATACGCTCCGCGCGGCCGAAAGCAGCGAAAACCAACCTCGTCCAACACAGGAATCAGGCGGTCGCGCCGCCTACGATACCCCTCCGCTAATCCCTGATAGTAGCTCGCCGGCAAGGCCAGCGCTGCCGCTCCGGCCTGTTGTAAAGGTGCCGGCGCGCCCACGGTTAGAAAATCATGCACTTTGCGGATCGCATCCGTAATCGCAGGCGGCGCGACCGCCCATCCTACGCGCCATCCTGTCACGCTGTAAGTCTTCGACAAGCCATTGATCGTGATCGTCCGCTCGCGCATTCCGTCAAGAGCCGCCATCGAAATATGGTGCGTACCGTCATAAAGAATGTGCTCGTAAATTTCATCGGTGATGGCGAGGACGTTGAATTCCACGCACAGATCGCGAATCAGTTCCAGTTCGCCGCGAGTGAACACCTTGCCCGTGGGATTATTCGGTGTATTCACGATGATCGCCTTGGTGTGAGGGTGAAACTGCGCCCGCAGTTCGCGCTCATCGAAAGTCCATTCGCCGTTCGGGGTGGCTGATGGACGCAACTTGACAAACCGCGGCTTGGCTCCCGACAGGATCGCGTCCGGTCCATAGTTCTCATAGAACGGCTCGAAGATCACCACCTCGTCGCCGGCATTGCACACGGCCAGCAGAGCCGAAATCATGGTCTCGGTCGAGCCACAGCAAACCGTAATTTCGCGTTCCGGATCCACCTGGATGCCCTGCCACAGCTGCATCTGCCGGGCAATCGCATTGCGAAGATTCTTGGCCCCCCAGGTGATGGCGTATTGATTGACGTCGGCTGCAATCGCCTCCTGCGCGGCAAGCTTGACCTCGGCCGGAGCGGGAAAGTCGGGGAAACCCTGCGACAGGTTGACGGCGCCATGCAGCATCGCCTGGCGCGTCATTTCGCGGATCACCGATTCCGTGAAGTGTGCGACCCTGCTGCTAAGAAAAGATTTCTGGTGGATGGCTGTTTCGGCCATAAAATGTGAGCCTAGCACAACGGCGAGGGACGCGACCGCGGCGCTCCGGTGTTTCGCTCACCCGTGAAGCATTTTGGGCGACTCGCGTCCTCCAGGGTTCGGGTTGCCGGAAATTCTTTCGTTGTCCGAATTGTTGCGGCGCGGGTTACATAGCAGAGACGTCGACTGAGGCCGAGCGAGTTTTTGGCAGTGCGAACCCGACCGCGAGCAGCCAGATAAATCCCGGAAATCGCACCAAGGGAATGAGAAACAGAGTCTTCGGGCTCACGAGGTGAAACCAGCTCAGTTCACCCGTCACAGCCAAAATCATCCCGAGCACGATGACCCACTTGGGCAGCAGTCTCAAAAACGCGCAGGGGACCGATACTCCCGCCATAAACAGTCCCATCGGAATGGAGAATCCCGGACCGCCCAAAGCATAGGAAAAATAGTAGAGCGCCAATAGAACAGACGGAGTCTGCACCACGCTGGGATGAATCATCGTCCACACCGCCAGGCTCGCCCCCACTCCGTTGAAGACCGGTCAAAGAGCCTCCGAAAAGCGCAATCCATGGACCCGCCGACCGTACGCCCAAGTACTGCAGCCGGCTCACCACTGCCGCACAGAACAACCCGAGGCAGATGGTCGCGCCAAACTGCAGAAACAGGCAGCTCAGAACCGGCCCCGCGTGGGTTTGGAAGTAAGGCACGATCACGTCAGCTGACTCCCACGGCCCCGGCCAGTATGACTTGCTAGCCATCGCGGTAACCGGGTACAACCCGGCATTGAACAGTACCGCGTAAAGTATGGCCAGGAGCGCGAGAGGGGGGCCGGCGTCGCGCATTGCTTGGTTTGAGATCTGGCTCGATGCAATATTCATGGCATTGATCTGGCTCATACTCAGTCTCGATCACTTGCCCGGATGCAGAGTCTTCTTTTCGGCTGGGGATGGATACTCTCTCGAACGCAGCCAAAGCTCGACGATCAACGTATTAATGGAGAAGCCAATCCAGAACGCCACGCCAAAGAATTGTTTTGGCTCAAGATGTGTCAGGCGGCTGGTGGCAAAAAAGACGCCCATTACTGGGCGGGTGGTGGCGATGCCGAGAAGAATCACGATTGCTCGTATCATCCATCGTCGCTTCAGCAGCTCTTCGCCGCGACGCTTGTGCCTGTAGGCGCGAAACAGCGAGAACAGAAAGAGGGTGTTAAAAAGCAGAACGGCTGAGCGCTCCACCCATCCGCCGATGGAAAAGATGCTCATCGCGTAGGCGGTTAATCCGATCGCGCCGCCGAGCGGGAGCAGCAGGCGCTCCCGCCAAACCGTTTGGGCAGAGCTGCGGAAAACGACAAAGGGCGACATCACGACAAACACCAATGCGGGGAGAATATGGGCCAGCGTGAGCGTCGCGTGTGAGGCAAAGACCGCGTCGAGCGCGGCCAGTTGCGGTGGGGCGGTTTGTGGCGGATAAGCCAGCGCATAAACTCGCCGTACCACCACCGCGACGGAAATGACGATGCACGCCCAGAAACCAATCCGCGACCAGCCTGAGGGAATATATCTCTCTAGCGAAGCTGCAACTTCTTGTGGCTGCGCGTCGGTCCGCATTCGCTCTCCTCCTCTCCTCGCACATAGACATCCTAACATTTAACTTTACATGGTGTAAAGTTAATGTTCTTCAGCTACTATCGGAGCCGTGGCGCCCAAGCAAACAGCCCCCTGCAAGCGGCCTTACTCTCTCGGCACACGGTTGGAACTGTCCGATCGCAAGCGAACAAAGATCCTGGCCGCCGCCCGGGCGCAACTTGAGTCCAGCGGTTTTCTCAGCCTCACCTTGGACGCGCTTGCCCGTGAGAGTGGCGTCACACGGCAGACAATTCACAACCTCTTCGGCACCAAAGCGGGCCTTCTCGAAGCCCTCTTCGATCAACTCGCTTTGCATGGAGGCATGGACCGGATGCGTGAGGTGATGCAGCAGACCGATGCCGCCTCCATGCTGGAAAGCTTCGTGAGGGTCTTCACCGACTTCTGGGGCAAGGATAGGCTTTTCATCCGCAGGATCCACGGAATCGCAGCCATCGATCCCGAGTTCGGCGCGGCGGTCGAAGCAAGAAACCGGCGCCGGCAAACCGCGGCGGCTAGGGTCGTCGACCGTCTGGGCAGATGGAACGACCCGAGCGAGGCAGGGGACCGAATCCGAAGGATGGCCATGCTTGGTGCGCTGACGTCTTTTGAATTCTTCGATGCCCTGGCGGAAGGCTGCGGCACCGTGGAGGATGCCGCCGATCTGGTGCTCACCCTGGTGAAGAAAGAATTCTCGACATAGCTTTCACCAAAGCGGCCGGTCTACCTGACGAAGCTCCGAGCAGCTGACCGGTTCTGGATGTGCAACCCTGGCCACAGCGTTCCACACCCCGTGCTCACGCCGTCTCTCGGTTCGCCAATCGCTCAAGCCCGCGCTCTTTTGTTTCAATCTCCCGGATCTTGAACTTCTGGATCTTGCCGGTCACGGTCATTGGGAACCCATCCACAAACCGGATATGCTGAGGAATCTTGAAGTATGCAATCTGGCCCTCACAGAACTTGCGCAGCTCGTCCTCCGTAGCACTCTCGCCTGTTTTCAGCCGTATCCACGCCAGCACCGCTTCACCCAGCCGTTCATCCGGAATCCCGACCACTTGCGCCTCGGCTATTTTCGGATGCGTGTACAAAAACTCTTCCACCTCCCGCGGATAAACATTCTCGCCGCCCCGGATGATCATGTCCGTCGCGCGGCCAGTCAGGTGAATGTATCCGTCCTCGCGCATTACGCCGAGGTCTCCTGTATGCAGCCAGCCCTCACGATCAACTGCCCGCGCCGTCGCCTCAGGCTCGTTGTCGTATCCCTTCATCACCATGTATCCGCGCGCGCATACCTCGCCTTGCTCGCCGGCTGTCGTCGTGCTGTTATCCAGTGGCGACACGATCTTCATCTCGGTGCAGGGCAGTGCCTTGCCAACTGTCGAGACCCGCATCTCGACCGGATCGTCCGGGGTCGACATCGTGACCACCGGCGTGCTCTCCGTTTGACCATAACCGATGGTTAACTCGTTGCAATGCATTTCGGTCATGACGCGCTTCATCACCTCCACCGGACACGGCGCCCCAGCCATCATCCCCGTGCGCAGGCTGGTCAGGTTGAAGTTCTTGAACTCCGGAAGACTCAGCTCGGCGATGAACATGGCGGGCACGCCATAGAGCGATGTCACATGCTCCGCTTCCACCGCCTCGAGCGTAGCGCGTGCATCAAAGCACCGGTTCGGAAGGATAATCGCCGCCCCGCTCGCCAGCGCCGACATCGTCCCGATCACGCAGCCGAAGCAGTGGTACATCGGCAGGGGAACGCAGATGCGATCGCGCTCCGTGTAACGCATGCCTTGTGCCAGCATCCTGCCGTTATTGACCTGATTGCGGTGCGTCAGCATCACGCCCTTTGGCCTGCCGGTGGTTCCCGAAGTGTATTGAATGTTGGCGACGTCTTCGGGCTGAATCGCGACGGGGAGCTCGCATTTGGCTTGCAGAAACACCTCCCACGCCGGCGTCCCAAAAACAACCACGTGTTCGAGGGCCAGCGTCTGGCCGTGGCGGGCTTCTGCAAGAATCTGTGCGTACTCGGCGCGGCTGTCACTCTCCCACAGGAAGAGCGCCTTCATACGCGACTTGCGGAGAGTGAATGCCAGTTCGTGCGTGCGGTAAGCGGGATTGACATTGACCAGGATGACGCCCGCTCGCGCGCAACCCAGATGCAGCATCACCCACTCGACGCAGTTGGTGGACCATAGGCCGACGCGGTCGCCCGGCCGGAGCCCGAGCGACCACAATCCGCGCGCGACGCGATCCGCCAGTTCGCGCAATTCGCGCCAGCTATACCGTTTCGATTGATGACGGGAAACCAGGGCTAGGCAATCGCCCCAGCGTTCGACAGTCTGATCGAGCACCTGCCCGATCGTTTTCTCCCACAGCGGTTCATCCGGCCCCCGCGAGTAGCTGAGCATCCTGCCGCCTCCCAAGCCGTCCGGGATTTTAGCTCAATTCCTCAGGCTCCGCTGTAGCTTGTTTCAAGATTGGTCCATCCGGATCTAGTGTGCACCCTGGTCGCGAACAAAAAACTGCTCTTTGTCCATTTTCGCCGGCACCGCCACGTCAAAGAATCCGACCATCATCTCCTGGTAGGTCTGATCGCCCCAGGTGACGGTTGCGTCCGGGTTGGGGTTATGGGGATTATTGCGCGAGTTGTCATACCAGGCGACTGCCCTTAACTTCGTTCCCGCCTTCAGCAGCCTTGGCTCTGCTAGCCGATAGCCTAGCTGCCAATGAAAGTGATAATTCACACGCAACAGCGGCTCGATCGATCCATCGGGACGCACGATGTCGTACTCGAACCTCTTGCCACGAAGGTGCATGTGCGGAAACAGGCTAAGCAACGTCGCCTCATGGGGCAGGGTGCCTTCCGTTTCCACACGAAAGTTATCCGCGCCCGGCGGAATGATAAACGCGTGATCGTTGAGTTGTAGAGTAATGACACGCTGGGTGGGCTGTGCCTTCGCGAATACCAGGCCGATGCTGGTTTCGTCTTGTCCGGCTTGTCCATTGGTGATGTAGTGGACCTGGAAGACGATGTCCGATCCCGCGGGGACGAATTTTGCCATCCCGTCCGGCCAGCGATCCGGTGAACTGCCGGGCGCGTACACCAAAAGCAGATCGCTGGTGGTTCCGTGCGCGTCGAGCCGGTCCTGGGGATCGCTGAGCGTGGAAGCCGTGAAGGGGGCGCCGATCGGCGCGTGCCGCAGCCAGCTGGAATCTGGTGGCCGGATGTAGACAACCGCGTGATGCACATACTGCGGCCCGGAAGGATGCGCTTCCACCATCTGCACCCAGCTGTCTTCGCTGAAATGCGGGGATACGATCTCGTACGTGTATTCCACCTCGCCATCGGCCGGGATGGTGACCGGCGCAGGCATTTTCAAAACGACATCCGGCTTCGCGATATTCCAGCCTTCAGCCCACTGTCGTGCCGGAGGCGCGTCCTGGGGACTACCCGCTGGGGCGGCAGCTTTGACCCACGCCAGCACAGTGGCGATCTGTTGTTCGGTGAGCGACGGATCGTTGGAGAAGTGGCCGAAGCGCGGGTCAGCAAACCACGGCGGCATCATTTTGCTTTGAACCGCTCTCGCGATGGCGGGTGCCCATGGCCGCGTCTGCTCATAAGTCACCAGGGGCATGGGCGCGACTTCGCCGGGGCGGTGGCAATTCTGACAGTGCTCCTGCAAGATGGGGAGAACGTCTTGGTAAAAAGTTGGTTGTGGCTTTTCGCCAGTGGGAACTGCGGCGCTGAGCACGACCGCGGCTAGAGCCAGCGAACTCAACCGACCCACTATCTGACCGAAAAGAAGACCCACGGTACCAGTCTACGCTGGCGAAAAGATTGCTACTTTCGCAACTCTCCCCCCAGGTCCTCCAGCGCCTTGATGACGTGCTCCGACCATTTCGCGACTTCATCCTCGCGCAAGGTCCGAGCCGAGGATTGGAACCGGGCTCGCAGCAACAGCGAATATTTGCCCGCCGGAACATTGCCACCGCGAAAGATTTCCACCGGAACAAAGCTGCGCAATTCCGCCAGCCCGAGCCCGGTTACGGTCCGGTGTATCTTCTCGAACGCTAATCCATCGTCGAAGGCAAACGAAAAATCCCGTTCTACCGCGGGATGGCGTGGCAAAGGCTCGTAACGCACAACCCGCAGGCCATGAGCGTACAGCCGTTCCAGATCAAGCTCCGCAATCAAGGCGTCCTGGCGCAGCTTCCGGGCGGCCGCAATGTCGGGGCGAATCTGTCCAAACTGAGCGACGGCCGCGCCATCCATGAGTGCGCGCGCCGAACGTCCGGGATGATAATAGTCCGCTGTCTGCCGATCGAAAGTCAGCCCCTTGTGCTGGAAGGGATGCAGAAGGTTTTCTAGGTCGCCCTTCATTGCGAAAAATCCGCCATCAAGGGTGCTCCACCCCTGCGTTGGTTGCGCGGACGGGCTGGTCCATCCCATACAAATGCGCTTGGGCTCGGCGGTCGCTGCGCCCGCCCGTTCGAAAACGCTGCCGGCTTCGAACAGGCGCACGTTGTCCGCGCCGCGGTTGAGGTTGTAGGCCAGCATGTTGAGCATGCCCGGCACCAGCGAGCTGCGCATGACTGACGCCTCTTCGCTCTGCGGATTGGCCAGTTCAACCACGGGCACGGCGGAGAATGTTTCCGCATCATGGTGGGAAATGAATGTCAGCGAAACAGCTTCGTTGTAACCGAGCGCCAGCAGCGAAGTACGGAGCTTGCTGTCTTTTTCGGCGTCGGACGGCTCAACCACGGCTCCTGCATACGCGGGAACAGTGTTGGCGAATTTGTCGTAGCCGTGCAGCCGCGCGATCTCTTCCACCACATCAATCTCGCGTTCCACGTCCAGTCGCCAGCTGGGAATGTGGACGGTGAAATCAGGATCGCCGCCCCGCTCCGGCATCAGCTCGAAGCCCAGCTGCTGGAGAATGCGGAAGATCTCGTTGGGCTCCAGCTTTTCTCCGAGAATCCGATGCACTTCGGAAAGATGCAGCGCCACGGGAGCCAGATCTACTTGCCGCACGATCACGTCGATCGTGCCGCTTCTCAGTTTGCCACCGGCGGACTTCAGGATCAGTTCCGCCACCCGGTCACACGAAGCAACCGTGGATTCGAAGTCGGCGCCGCGCTCGAAGCGATGTGATGCATCGGTGTGCAGGCCGTGGCGCCGCGAACCCTTGCGAATTGCGGCCGGATCAAACCATGCGGACTCGACAAGAATGTTCCGTGTCTTTGCCGTGATCATGGTGTCGAATCCGCCCATGACGCCGGCAAGACCGACCGGTTTCACGGCATCGGCGATGACCAGATCTTCTGGCGTAAGCTTGCGTTCTATCCCGTCGAGGGTTTTGAGGGTCTCGCCGCTGAAAGCGCGTCGCACCAGAATTTGGCCGCCTTCGAGCAAATCGAAGTCGTACACGTGTGTCGGCTTGCCCATTTCCCACAGCGTGTAGTTGGTGGCGTCGGCGGCGTTATTGATGGGACGCTGCTCCACGAGCATCAGTCGCTTGGCGATGTCGGTGGGCGATGGCTTGATTTTCACATCGCGAATAATGCGAGCGGTGTAGCGAGCGCAGCCCGCTTGATCTGCGATTTCTACGCTGAAGTCTGCACTGCCGTGCGATCCTGGTAAAACGGATTCGATGGGTCGCAGGGGCAGGTTATAGAGCGCTGATGCTTCGCGCGCCACACCGTAGTGGTTCATGGCATCAGGGCGATTGGTGCCAATCTCCATGTCGAAAACGGTGTTCTCCCCATCGCCCGCGATCCCCTCGACGGCAATGCCGATCGAGGTGAGATCCTGCGCCAGGCGCAGATTGTCCACCTTGGGATTTACGAACTCGCGCAGCCATGTGGGAGAGAGTTTCATCGACTAGCAATTGCCCCATCTTTCTTCCAGACGATCTCGGCTTTTTTCGCTGCGATGGGGATGAATGAATTCCACTCGTTGACAAAAAAGCTTCGAGCAAACCCGTCTGCCGGCAAAAACGGCAAGAGGTCCCTGTCAATTTGTTGGCTCATATCACAACCGTCAATACGCAAGTGCGTGAGTCTTTAAACGGATAGCCAGCGCTGGGAGCTTCAATCCGTTCGGCAACGAATGTTCAAGGTCGATAGGATTCACGCCGCCTCTATGAGAACTGTTCCAGGAATCTGACATCTCCGTTGAAGAACAACTGAATGTCATCCACGCCGTATTTCAGAATCGCGATGCGGTCCGCGCCCATGCCGAAGGCGAAGCCGCTTACTTTCTTGGGATCGTAATTCACGAAACCGTACACGCTCGGATCGACCATACCGCAGCCGAGAATCTCGATCCATCCTGTCTGCTTGCACGGCCGGCAAGGCTCGGTGCCGCGCTTTCCGCTGCCTCCGCAGATAAAACAAGACACCAGCATCTCTGCGCTGGGTTCGGTAAACGGAAAGAAAGACGGACGAAAGCTGGTCTTCACACTCGAGCCGAACAGCGCCTTCATGGCATGGTCGAGCGTGCCCTTCAAGTCACAGAAGCTGATGTTCGCATCCACCGCCAGTCCTTCGACCTGATGGAACATGGGAGAGTGGCTCGCGTCCGGCGGATCGTTGCGGTGTACCGTGCCCGGAATCACGATGCGGATCGGCGGCTTCATCTTCTCCATGGTGCGAATCTGCACCGGAGAAGTGTGGGTCCGCAGCAACAACCGCTCGCGCTGCGGCTTCGATTCCTGCCCGGCGATGAACAACGTATCTTGCGTGTCGCGTGCCGGATGGTTGGGGGGGAAATTCAGCGCCTCAAAGTTGTAATAGTCAGTCTCGATGACCGGCCCTTCTTGAACCGAGTAGCCAAGATTGCGAAACACGTAGACGATCTCGTGCATGGTCTTGATCACGGGATGTTCAGCGCCGAGCGGGCGGCGGATTCCGGGGAGGGTGATGTCGAGACGGTCAGCCGATTCTTTAGCGGAAGGTACCGTCGATTGGAGGTGAAGCTGGATATCTTGCGCGTGCCGAACTGCTTGCTCGACAACCGCCTTGATTTCATTGACTCGGCGACCGACATCCCGCTTCGCGTCCTTCGGCGCTGGCTTCAGCCACAGATCGTTGATCTGGGCCAAGATGCCGTTCTTGCGCCCCATCCAGCGGTCTCGGAAGGTCTTCCATTCCCCTTCGGTCCTTATCGCCTCGGCTTCATGCTTCACCGAAGCAAGCAGCTTCTCAACGGCTTTGTCCAGCGCCGCCGCGGAGTAGCTCTTCAGTTTGGGGACGGTGTACATAAAAAGCAGTTGCCGGTTGTCAGTTGTTAGTTGTCAGTCTTAGCCTAACTAAGAAAAAAAGCAGATTTATCGCAGCTAAAGCTGCTCAGAATGACAACGACATGAGAAGAACCGCCCGGATACGAACCCAGCTAGTCATTTTCCTCGACCGGTCAATTGTCTTGCTGAAAGCTGACGGCAGGAAGCTGAGTGCTGTTTACGCTGCCCCGCCGAGAGCGCCCTTCGCCTGCTCGGCGAGGCTCTTAAACGCGCCCGGATCGTTCACCGCGAGGTCGGCCAGGATCTTGCGATCCAGCTCTACTCCACCTTTCTTGAGTCCGTGGATGAACTGGTTGTAGCTCATCCCGTTCAGTTTGGCGGCGGCGCCAATGCGCACAATCCAAAGCGAGCGGTACTGCCGCTTTTTCTGCTTGCGGCCGGAGTAGGCGAATTTCAGCCCGCGCTCCACAGCTTCCTTGGCGGACCGGTAAAGTTTGGATTTGGTTAGGAAATAGCCGCTGGCGCGATTGAGTATCTTTTTGCGCTTGGCGCGGCGCTTGGTTCCCCGTTTTACGCGAGGCATGAGTAGCTCCTTTTGATTGCAAATTACGGCGGCTGGAGGTAGGAGACTCGAAGGTCTAGTTGCCTCTTCACACGCCTGGGCCGCATGTCTAACTCACTTGCAGCCACCAACGCGGGCAAGGGCGCCCGCGCCACACACAAACTCTAGTACGGGATCATTCTCTTGATCTTCGGAGTATCCGCGTCGCTCACCAAGACCGCTTGACGCAGCTTGCCCTTACGCTTCTTGTCCTTGGACGTCAGCATATGGCGCAAGTGCGAATGGTGGCGCTTGACCTTCCCGGTGGCGGTCTTCTTGAAGCGCTTCGCGGCGCCTTTGTGGGTTTTCATCTTCGGCATAAATCCTCAAGTCAGAAATTGGCAAATAGCATTTGGCCCAACGGTATTGCCCTAAAGGCTAAATGCCCAATTGCCAAATGCCAGTGCGGTTGGATTAACTACGCTTGGTTTGCCCGTCCTGGGGCCGGCTGCGATTGCGCGGGCTGCTTCTGTCCGGAATCTTTCTTGGGCGCCAAAATCGCGTGCAACGTATTACCTTCCTGCCGCGGCCGGAACTCCACAATGCCTTTGTCGGCAATGTCTTTGATCAGCCGCTCCAGGATTTCGCGTCCCAAGCCGGTGCGGGTCATCTCTCGCCCGCGGAAGAAAATTGTTGCCTTGACCTTGTCTCCCTCGTCCAGGAAGCGGAGTACGTGATTCTTTTTGGTCTCGTAGTCGTGGTCGTCCACATTTATGCGGAACTTCACTTCTTTCACCACGATCACTTTCTGGTGTTTCTTGGCCTCGCGCTCCTTCTTCTCCTGCTGATACAGGAATTTGCCGTAGTCCATGATCCGGCATACGGGCGGAGTCGCGGTGGGCGAAATCTCGACCAGGTCCAGGTTTTTCTCGCGGGCCAACTTGAGCGCATCGTAAGGAGTCAAAATGCCGATCTGCTGGCCTTCGTCGTCAATGACGCGAATTTCCCGCGCCCGAATGCGATCGTTTGTTCGGATAAAGCGTTTATCGATACGGCCCTCCGTTAACCAACCATGCGGATGAGATGAAAAAGTATAGCATGGCAGGGGTTAACCGTCTCCGCGGGCCAGAATGCCCTTCCTGCATCCTGATTTCGGCCGGGGACAGATCTTCCTTTTCAATTCGAAAGCGCAAGGAGTGTGTATGAGGAATCGCAGCCTGCTGCTTGGCTGGTGCGTGTTGTTGATGGCGACCCTTTCCTCTGGTCAGATGGGGGAGATTGCGAGGCAACTGGGGCGGGGCAACAAATTAAGCGATACCAAGATTTCCTCAGGACTCAAGCAGGCCCTCCAGGTGGGAGCCGAACAGTCGGTGAAGCTGACGGGGCGCCCGGACGGCTACTTTGGCAATCCGGAGATCAAGATCCGCATGCCCGATAATCTGCGGACGCTGGAGAAGGGACTGCGCATGGTGGGTTACGGACCCAAGGTAGACGACTTCGTTTTGAGCATGAACCGGGCCGCGGAGGCGGCCGCTCCCGCCGCGAGGAAGATCCTTATTGACGCCATTACCGCCATGACCATTGAGGACGCACGCGGGATTCTTTCGGGAGGCGACACCGCCGCCACCAACTACTTCAAAGGCAAGACCACGCCGCAGCTCGCGGCTGCCTTCGGGCCGGTGGTGGAACGGAGCATGGCTAAGAACGGCGTCATCGGCCAATACAACCAGCTCACGGCGCAGTACAAATCAATTCCATTCGCCAAAAATCAGGACCTGGATATCAGCCATTACGTGGTGTCCAAGGCTCTGGATGGACTCTTTTACGAATTGGGTCAGCAAGAGCGCAAAATCCGCAAAGACCCAGCGGCGCAGACTACGAACTTGCTCAGGGAAGTATTCGGCCGCCGATGAGCCCGGGGCGGACACTCTTGCCCGCCGCCTCTGACTTGGACTCCAGGTGATTCAGAACAAATCGGGGCCTCCGCAACCAGACAGCTATAGGCTCCAAACCAAAGATCAACTTCAAAAGCCGGTGGACCAAAGTGTCCTTCCACACTTTCCTAGCAATTACGATTCGGCCTGCTTTTCCATTGGCGAAAAGGCGGCGTGGACGGTTAAAGCGATCGCTCCCCCCAGAATGGTATTCAGGGAACGGTGCACGATGAGCGCGTTTTCGGGCAGACCTGCAAGCGCGAGCAGGAACACGACATACGAGGTGAGGCACACGGCGAAAGCCGCATAATTCACGTAGATCAGCAGATAACACGACCCGGCAAAGATTGCGACCAGCACAGCCAGTATCCACGGGTCGGGCCGCAGACCGGCGGCAATCAATGTTGCCAGAGCCGCTCCGGCCAGCGTCCCCACAATTCGTGCCAGTCCTCGTTGGAACGTCTGTTGCAGGGTGCCCTTCATCACGATGGCCGCGGTCATCGGAATCCAGTATCCGTTGGGAAGGGCGAGCCAGCGATGGAGAGCGGCTGCGATCGCGAGCACTACTGCCGCCCGGAGGGCCTGGACACGCTGGCCCCAGCCGCCTCGTATCACATTCGCTGGTATTGCATTCGAAAGAGTCTCGGGTTTGCCGTTCTGACCGGCGCCGCCGAAAGCCGGGGTGACTGAACCGGAAACTTGCCAGAAACCCAGAACGAAGAACATCTGCAACAATCCTCCGGCAAGCACCAGTGAGCCTCGAGTGAGCGCACCCGCTCCCCGTGCCGGATATGCGGTGGAGATCACGAGCCACACCACGCCTTGCAGAGCGATCCAGGCGGCCCCCGGGCTGAGCGTCCATACCGCGCCGTAGAGGGAGCCCGAAAAGGTGCAGGCCAGAACCGCGCCGATTCCCGAGAGACCAGCCAGCGCGCCGATCCAGCTGGAAATGCACATGACCCCGGCAGCCAGCAGCATGGGAGCGCGGCGGGAATGGCGCAATTCCTGAAAAGATCCGAAGCCCACGGAAAAGGCGCCGGCTGCGGCCATCACGCCCTGGCGAGCATGGCCTGTGCTCAGTCCGACCGCCAGCGGAACCGCGATCGCCGGCACACACTGGAAGGCGGCGCGGGGGTGGAATTTCGACCAGTCGAAGATCAGCGTGTCTTTCGTCAGTTTTCGCCACATGCCGCGATCACCATGCCTGGTTACCATGACCGTTGAAGATCAATTTGTAACGGATTTTGGCCCTACTTGAGGACTTGGCAGGGCTTCTGCCCGGGCCGTGGGAATCAGGTTGGTCACGGGATCGGGATTTTGCTGTATTGTTCCGCGGCAGCGAATGTGGCGTAGTTATACCACTTCGGTCTAGGTCTTTTTCAAGGCCGAGGGCTTAGGGGTCCACTGGTCGGACTGCTGCAAGCGAGTGTACATCGTCTTGCCTTGCCATGTTGTTGAGAGGAGTATGCCCATGCCCACCCGCATTCTGATCGCGGATGACGATCCCACCATCCGCTTGTTGTTGCGCAGATTGCTGGAGAAGCAGCCGGATTGGCAGGTGTGTGGTGATGCCAGCAATGGTGCGGAGGCGATTGAAAAAGTCGAACAACTCGAACCCGATGTCGTGGTCATGGATCTTGGCATGCCGGTCATGACCGGACTGCAGGCCGCTCCTGAAATTGCTAAAGCACACCCGCAGCTGCCCATGTTGCTGATCAGCGTTCAGGAAGTATCGAGGCAACTTGCCTTGGAGGCGCGCAAAGCCGGCTACAGGGGCGCGGTAACCAAGAGCAGCGGCAATGAAGTATTGCGAGGGGTCGAGGCGCTGCTCAGGCATGAGTCGTTCTTCTACGCGGATGACGGGTCGGCGACTTCGGTGGAATCCAGTCTGTAAAAACACCTCTCACACGCCAGTTGCCTGCGCGGGCGGAATTGGGGTTGAATCCTGCACTAGCCAACCGGCTTCAACTGATATTCATCCAACTTGGGGAGGAAGATTGCCATGAAAATGCTCTCTTCCAAATATTGGTTCGTTGTGATCGCCTTGCTGGTTGTATTTACGGGGTGTACTAAGAAACAAAATCCGGAGGAACTAAAAGAGAAAACCGCTCGTGCCACCGCCGAGTTGAAGAGCGACGCCAAAGCGGTGGTGGCGGGAGTGCGCGAAGGCTGGAACCGTGACAATCCACTCAATGTGAACACGGCGACAAAGGATGAGTTGATGAGTCTGCCGGGGGTGACCGCGGCGGAGGCGGATGCCGTCATAGAGGGGCGGCCGTATGACGATCCCGCGGAACTGGTAAAGCGCGGCATCCTGCCGAAGAATGACTACGACAAGATTGCGGATCAGCTTACCGCGAAGAAACCGTAACGCGCTGCCGAGTTCTGCTCAGGACTTGTCCCTCGGATGCTCAAACTGAGAGAACCGGATTGTCCCAGCGAGGGCTGAAGCGCAATCATTAGGCTGCAACTCCGACCAGCATCCCGTCCTCAACTTGCTCAACCCACGCCTGGATCCAGCGGTTCGGTGAATGGCTTCCTTTCAGGCGTACTCGCAGATAGTTATCAGTCAGGGCCTCAGTGTATTTGCCCTCGTGATCGCTGCCCTCGATGTTCAGGGTGATGGCCTCCATTGGCTTGCCGACAAATGTATGCATGAAGGCCAGCTTCTTTTGCCAAGCGAGATCGCGCAGAACGCGGTTGCGTTCGTGAGCGATGCGAATCGGAACCTGCCCGGCCATGGCGACAGCGGGCGTTCCCGGGCGCGCCGAGTAAGTGAAGACGTGCAGATAGGTGAAGGGCAGGTCTTCGATCAGGCGGCGCGTTTCCTCGAATTCGTTTTCGGTCTCGCCGGGAAAGCCTGCCATCACATCTGCTCCGATGGCTGCGGTGGGCATGGCGGCACGGATTTTTTCGATCTTTTCCCGATAGTGCCAGGGGCGATACTTGCGGTGCATTCGGCGAAGGACGGCGTCGCTTCCGGATTGCAGGGGCACGTGCGCGTGTTTGGCGATGCGTGGAGAAGTGGCCACCAGATCGATCAGGTCGTCGCTCCAATCCATGGGTTCGACCGAACTGATGCGGAGTTTTTGCAGCGCAGTTTCGCCCAAGATGGCGCGGATCAGGTCTTCGAACTTGGATGGGCGCGGGCGCCCGGTTTCCGCCAGCTCTCTCCACGCGAGGTCGCGGCCCCAGCGCCCCAGGTTGATTCCGGAAATTACCACTTCGCGATAGCCAGCCGCTACCAGCGACTCAACTTCGCGGACGATTTCGGCCAGGCGCAACGAACGGCTCTGGCCTCGAACGTAGGGGATTACGCAGAAAGAGCAGCGGTTGTCGCAACCGTCCTGCACTTTGAGGTTGGGGCGGGTGCGTTCGTTCGAGGCCTCGAAGACGGGGGCAGCTTGGAGATCGGTGTGGGCGAAGATGTCGGAGACGAAGATTGGTCGTTGGACGATCGTCGTTGACCGTTGGGCCGTGGGGGTTAGCTTGGATAGGGGAACGAACGCCGTTGCGCTGTTACAGCCCGCGTCATCGCCGGGGACTACACGAGCGTGGACGCTTGCGCCTACATTGCCCAGAGCTATTCCAGCGAGTTGGTGCTTGTGCGAGTTGCCGATCACGGAACTCACGCCTGGGAGGGCGGCGATTTCCTCCGGGGCGCGCTGGGCGTAGCAGCCGGTGACTACGATCCGGGCGTTGGGATTTTTGCCATGAATGCGGCGAACGGCGGCGCGGGCGTCCTGGTCGGCAGCGGCCGTTACAGTGCAGGTGTTAAGAACAACGATCTCGGCCTGAGCCGGCTCGCCGGCGCGCTTTAGCCCTCGCTCCTGGAACTGACGCTCGATGGCAGCGCCGTCCGCCTGGGTCGCGCGGCAGCCGAAATTTGCCACGTAGAAAGTCGCCACGCTTCATTTTAACCTACGTCGGATTCAACGTAGCTCGCGATCCACGCATCCGCAGCGGAGCGCAGTGGAGACGAAGATCGACGGTCGCGGCATGCCTGGCGCAAGAGAGACAGAAGTGCGCTCCATCGCCGCGCGGACTACGCTACCGGCAGACAAGATTCGGGTGGAATCGGGAAGGCGGGAGGAAGAAGAGCTGGCCGCCGACTCTGGGAATCGTCTACAAGTTTTCGATCAAAATTAAGCCGTCGCCGCTTGCCGTTTCTGCTGGAAACATTCCCGGCAGAAAACCGGACGTCCCTGCGTGGGCTTGAACGGCACCGTGGTCTCTTTGCCGCACTCGGAACACGTAGTGCGGGTTTCCACCTTGGCGAAGCCTCCGTTTTGCCCGGACGACACTGCCCCCAACACCGATACTCGCTTGGTCTTGCACGTTTTGCAGCGCTTGGGTTCGTTTTTGAACTGTTTGTCGTGAAAGAACAACTGCTCGCCTGCGGTGAAGATAAAATCCGCGCCGCAGTCGATGCACTTCAACACCTTGTCCTGAAATTCCATTGAGAGATGCTCCCTTCAGCCCGTTCCCCGGTGCCCTCGCCAGACCGATTGGGTGACGCGTGGACGCCAAGGTTTTTGCCCCCTCAAAAAACCCCTGGAATGTTGCTTTTGGACTCGGCCCGCCATGTCCTCTTACAACATGGATTACTGCGCTGTGCCTGTAGAGACGTAACCGAGTGCGCTTTAGACGTAGCAAGCTACGTCTCTACGAGAACGGGACACAGTTGGAAAAGTAACGGGCCACCGCTTGGGGCGGCGGCCCGTGGAACTAATCTTGTTCTTTGCGTGCTTTCTTCCTGCTGCGCTTTCGGGCCAGTGCTTCTTTCACCCGCTTCTTCTCGCCCGGCTTCAGGTAAAAGGAGTGACGCTTGACCTCCTTGATGATGTCTTCCTGTTGCACTTTGCGCTTAAAGCGACGCAACGCGTTTTCTAGGGACTCGTCCTCCTGGAGTCTAACTTCAGCCAACTGAACTACACCCCCAAACTGGTCCCGTTTGGACCGGATAGTTATTGCAAGGTTCCTACGGCAAGTCAAGTGAATATATAACGTTTTTAAGCAGCTAAAAACGCGCCTGCTCGCTACGCAGGGCGCCACCCTGGCTAAAAAATCAGCTTCAAAGCGAGTTGTAGCTGGCGCGGAGCGGTACGCGTCGGTGGCTCGCAGGAAGCTGGTCGGAGTCCGGTATTCGTCCAGGAAGTAATTGATTCCAATAAGCTTACTGGTTTTAGCGAATCGGGATGAAATGGGTCTGGAGACCATCCTGGTGAAACGCTTGGGCGCGCAAGCACGTAAGACGACCGCGAAACGATGGCGCTGATCGCTGACGCTCAGCATTAGGACTCGCACCCGCGGGTGAAACGAAATGGTGGACGAGTCCAGACCTGAAAGGGAACTACATGGGTATATCACCGCAAGTGGCGGGCGGTCTATGATGGGCAAACTTTCTTTCCGACTTGTCCCGCGCCGGGAATTACGCGACAGGGTTGGATGACCAGCGGCTGCCTCTACTGCTCCAGCCTTTGCTGGACCACTTCCTCCACCCTTTTCAACACCTCGTCCTCAGACAGCTGAGTGGAGTCGAGGATGAGCGCGTCGCTGGCGGGAACTAATGGGGACGTTGCACGGGTGCGATCCCGGCGATCGCGCTCGCGGAGTTCGGCGGCCATGGCCTGGGCAGCGGCGCCTGCCGTGATTTGCTGCTGCTTCATGCGCCGTTGTTCGCGCACGACCGGATCGGCATCAAGGAAGACTTTTACGTCCGCTGTGGGGAACACTTTGGTGCCGATGTCGCGGCCTTCCATGACTACGCCGCCGCCAGCTCCCATCTCCTGCTGGCGGGCAACCATCCACTCACGCACGCCCGGATGAACCGACACCCGCGAAGCCGCTTCGGTGACGTCCAGTTCCCGCACGCGATGGCTCACCTCGCGGCCGTCCAGCAGAACCCGGTTGCCGCCCAGACTGGGCTCAAGCTGAATGCGGGAATTGTGCGCCAGATTGACCAGCGCCGGCTCGTCGTCGAAGGAGACATCCCACTCGACGGCTTTGAGCGCCAGCGCGCGGTACATGGCGCCGCTTTCGAGATTTATGTAGCCCAGCTTGCGGGCCAGGCGAGAGGCAATCGTACTCTTGCCCGCGCCGGCGGGGCCGTCGATGGCGATGATAAGTTTGCGTCGAGGGGGCGTGGTCATTGCGGAAGGTAATGATTGTACACGGCGGGAAGGGCGTTACTGGTACGATCAAATCCGCTGGACGGCTGTCTCAGTTCCAATGTCTCTTTTACCGCGCCTTGGAGTGGAGATCTGTGACTTCGATGACGAGTGAACCAGCAGGGCCTCAACGCCAGTAACCCCACTTAGCGCAACAAGGCAATCCACCGGTGACGCCTCTACCGCAAGTTGATGGATCCAATCGTCGCTCAAAACTCCGGATGTCTTAGTTCCAGGAAGAACGCACCGACCCATTCTTCGCCGTTGAGCGGTCGAAATGGACTCGCAAAGCCAACACCCGCCGGAGAGCGCGCTCCGGCGCGTGGGCATAGGTCACGCCTTCTTTCACCGACCAAGGCCCCCAACCCGGTGTGTCACGCCGTTGCCGCAGCGGCAAAGCCCTGTCCTAATGCCAGACCACAAGCCAGTTAGCATCGGGAGATTTGTCAAACAACGCGGCGTGGTACGGGTACGCCTCGCGACCCAAAACTTCCCGCGCGATCTCCAGAAGGGGTGATTCCCTGGCCCAAGCGGCAACGACTGGATGCTGCAGAGCCTGGCCGACGCCACGCCCCACTGCAGCGCAAAATCGCTTGCCGAAGGTCTTCAACCAGTCGCGTGATCCGCTTGTGCGTCAGCACTTGGGGAATGATCATGAATCCGTGCTCCTCAATTTGTTTTCGGCACATGGTCACTTTCCGTCGGCTCAACACAGCCGGATCACGCCCGGCCTGGGCGGGCAGGAGTGCCCGTCCCTGCACGGTTTACGGCGGCTTTGGGCTGCGCGATCTGGATCAGCGAGCGGTTGCCTACGTGGATGAAGTCCAATTCCCGGGCCGCTTGAAGGGCGTTGATGGCGTCCCTGACGCGAGAGCGAGGGACGAAGTTACCGAAGAAAGACTCTACTTCCTGTTGGTCGGCGGCGATTACGCAGTCCAGGTATTTGGAAAGCAGCGCCGAAAGCGCTTCGCCCACCGACAGACTCATTCCTTCACGAACCGCATCAGGGGCCCAACGATAAAGCACATCCCAGGATGCGCCCTCCTCCGGCTTGTAGTCCACGCGGGTGATGCGTAATTTTGACCACAGCTCGCCCAGCGCGTGGTCCAGAGCGACAAACGAAATGCTTCCACCCAGATCTTCGCGCATCTTCTGCTTCGAGATTGGGCCGGCGCGGCTGATCAGCTCAAAAGCGTCGCAGGCCAGCTGCGAATACTCCGAGCGCGGCTTGGGCTTGGGGGCCAGCTTGGGATTGCGCTTGCCAACCAGTGCGTAAAAGTAAGGAAAGATCGAGCCTGCCACCAGGAAGGCGTTGTTCTCCTCGAATTGGTTGGCTTCGTAAGCGTCGTGGTTGCGCAGCAAGCGGACCATGATCTCGGTGGCCTCTTGGGCGCGTGGGTCAGCAAAGGCATGCTGCTGGGCAGGCAGATTTTTGTTCGATCCAGTCCAGGCGCCCATGAAGGTCGGAACCAGGAGCGGTGGGCGCATGGGATACATCAGGCAAAACCCGACCGACTCGACGAAGCGCTGGGCGTCATCAAGAGTGCGCAGCGGGGTCCCGTTAAGGTGCCACTTCTCACGGCGGAGCTGGTCGAGTTCCTGGTCAGTCATAAGAACAGCTGATAGCTGAGGG
>Ga0070706_100000469_pt1 | contig 47854 bp, 35 predicted proteins | sample KBSK5501metaG_FD_65476 | JGI IMG/M metagenome (GOLD analysis project Ga0070706, IMG submission 65476) | Corn, switchgrass and miscanthus rhizosphere microbial communities from Kellogg Biological Station, Michigan, USA - KBS K5-50-1 metaG | ecosystem: Host-associated > Plants > Roots >... | reverse complement strand
TTTGCCGCTCCCAGGGAGGTCGGGGTGCAGGTCCCGTCGATGTAGTTCTCGATCCGGACGGCGATGCTGGCGCCGTTGCCGCCCGGGGCATTGCCTGCGACCAGCTCGTTCGTCGCATCGACCACCGTCGGTCCGTTCACGGGGCTGCCGGTGGCCATGCGGCCGATGTTCTCCCCCTGGTCCTCGCCCTGGTCGGTGCCCTGCCCGACGCCGCTCCAGCCGCCTGCGCCACCGTTGCCGGCGGTGAACACGAACGGGGCGGGGATGCTGGTGCACGTCACGTTCGTCAGGTACCTCGCGAGGATGGTTCCTGACGCGGAGTGGCTGATCGTCGCGGTTGGGAGCGGGGCGGAGAATGCCGTGCCGGGCGCCACGCACTTCGTGTAGTGGTTGATCGTCATCCGGACGCTGCCGCCGTTCCCGCCACGCGCCAAACCGGACACGATGGTGTTGGAGGCGGTGACGGTCGTTGGTCCGATCGCACCGCCGCTGGCGAACTGGCCGATGTTCTCGCCCTGGTCCTCGCCCTGGTCGGTGCCCTGTCCGCTACCGCTCCTGCCGCCGGCGCCGCCGGCCCCGGCGTGGGCCGTGATGGCCTCGGTCGGGTAGCCGACGGTGGTGATCCCGGCGAGACAATGCGTCGTGACGTAGTTGAAGACGGTGATCAGGACGTCGCCGCCGGCCCCGCCGTTCGCGTCGCCGGACGTCATCGAGTTCGCGGCGTGGACGGTGGTCGGACCCAGCGTCCCGGCGCCGATGCCCAGCTCGGCGATGTTCTCGCCCTGGTCCTCGCCCTGGTCGGCCCCCTGGTCGAGTCCCACGATCCCGCCGGGGAGCCCGTTCGGGGCAGTCAGCGTCGTCGGAACGACCGTCGTGGCAGCGGCGGCGGCCGGTAGCAGCTGGAAGACCGTCAACGCCAGTGCCGCCCCAACCGCGACGAGCCTGCGGATCAATTGCGTGTGCACGTCCCGCTCCTCATTTCACGACGCCCCGACTCGTATGAACGACCAGGTCAGCCCAGGATGGCCACCTCGCCGGTGGCCAGGTGGTACTCCGCTGGAATGACCTTGAGCTTGCCGGCCGCCACGAGCGGCTGGAGGATCGCGGCCGACGAGGCGATCGCCTGCGCCTGCAGCTTCGCGTTCTGCTGGACCGCGGCATCGACGATCTTGTCGGCGGCCTGGTCCTTGACGGCCTGGACCGCCGGGACGATGGGCTCGACGAGCGACGGGATCGACCCGTGCTCCGATGCACCGTTGAGGACGTGATCGATCGTCGCCTTGACGGCTCCGCAGCTCTCGTGGCCCAGGACGATCACGATGAGCGAGCCGAGGTGCTCCGCGGCGTATTCGATGCTGCCCATGACCGCGGGGGCCGCGGCCGTGTTGCCGGCCACCCGGACGGTGAAGATGTCCCCGATCCCCTGGTCGAACAGGAGCTCGGGCGGGACCCGCGAGTCGGCACATCCGACGACGATCGCGAAGGGGCTCTGGTGCTCGGCGGTGTCGAGCCGCCGGGCCTTGTCCTCGCCCAGGGTGATCGTCGCGTCGGCCACGAACCTGGCGTTGCCGTCCATCAGGCGCTTCAATGCTTCGTCGGCCGTCGATGGGGGCGTCAGGCTCGCGGATCCCCCAGACGGACTGCTGGATACCCCCGAGGCGCCGCACCCGGCGAGGGTCCCGAGAACCGTCACGCCGGCAGCGACGGTTGCACCGCGCCAGAGCAGCTCGCGGCGAGATAGGGACTGGCTCGTAACTTCAGACGATTCGATGGCCATCTTCGCCCTCCCCTGGCGCGGCGGCCCGAGCGCGTGCGCGCGTGGCGTCGATTGCCGCCCGGCGTCGTCGCGACGACCGGGCGGCTCCGATGGCTCCGCCTCAGCGAAGCACGACGAACCCGTCGACGACGACCCGTGGATGCCCGGACGTTCCCAGGACGGCGATCCGGATCGTGTGCGTCCCCGTGCTCGACCAGGCGGCGACGTAGACGATGCGCCTGGCCGCCGGCGATCCCTGCAAATTGACGGTGGCCGCAAGCCGCCCGTCGATGTAGACACGCGCAGACCCGTAGATCGTGGACCTCGGAGCAACCCAGGCGATCGCCCGGCCGCTGAAGCGATACGTGGCGGCGGAACCTCTCGTGACCGAGAAGCGGTAGAGCCCGCCCCATGCGCTTGCAATCCTTGCGAGGCGCCACGACCCGCTGAAGGTTGCGCTGGCCTCGCTGACGGCGACTGCCTTGAATGCTGCGCTGGTCACCGCGGCGCCGACGTTGCCGAGCGTGTCGGTGGCATTCACGCGGAACCGATAGCTCGCGTTGGACACCGCGTGTAGCGTCGCGCTCCGGGTGGCGGTCGTCGCGAGCGTGGTGTAGGCGCCGCCGTTCCTCGAGACCTGCACCCGATATGTCGCGATACCGCTGACATCCGTCGCCGCGCTCCACGAAAGGACGACCGGGATGGTCGACCCGACGGTGTTGCCAACCACGATCCGGGGAGCCGCCAGCCTGCCCATGACCGGGCCCGCGATATCGATGACGATGGACGCGCTGTGGACGACTGAATCCGTGACCCCGTCGCTGAACTGGACGTACACCGTCTGCGTCGAGCCGTTCGTGTGCCCGGCCAACGGCCAGAGCAACGCGAGCCCCGCCGTGTAGGTGAAGGTGTCGGCTGGCGTCATGTTCGCCTGGTTCGAGACCTTGACCGTCACCACGCTCGCATCAGCGCTCGGGAACGTCAGGGTGACGTGCTGGGAGGCCGTCGTCGCCGCGCCACCGTTGATGGCGACTGCCCCGAACGGTTCGGGAGCTCCGCCTCCGATCGAAACCGCGCCGCCGGCATTCAGCTCGCCGGTCAGCGCCGTGACCGCCTCGGCGTCGGCGAACGCGTCGGCGACCGTCGCGAGCGTCCCGGCGGGGAAGAACACCCGCACCTCGTCGCCATTGACGACCGGTCCGTCACCGGGGAACGGCCCGCTCGAATCGGCGATCGTGGCATCGCCGCCGCCGGTGTTGGGGACAACGCCCAGGGCGCCCGGGTTATTGAGCGTGTCGATTGTCAGGCCGAAGCGGTAGACGGCCTCGTCGACTGGATTGCCGGCCGCGTCGGTGGTCCCCGGCCGTAGGGTGACGCCGATGAGGTCCGGCAGGTTCGATGTCCTCCCTGCCGGGGAGACATTGACCTGCTCGAGGCTGTTGAAGTAGGTGTGGGTGAGATCGGCGGCGGTGTCGCCCACGATCAGGATCCGAGCGATGTTGGTCACCGTCGGCTTCGCGCCGTCGTAGAGTCCGCCCAGGATGGAGCCGCAGGTCATGGTCCAGGTCGCGGTGCCGTTGCCACCGGGAGCGGTGCCGCCGCTCGCGCCGACCGAGCCGGTCGCCGGGGTGAGGCAATCGACGCTGACGCCGTCGAGCGTGATGAGCATCGCCGACCCGCTGCCGCCGCTGTCGGCGAGGGCGCCCTGATCCCAGGTGATGTCGATCGCCACGTGGGACGGGTCGGCCCCTGCGCGGAACGCAGCCGATAGAGCGTCCGGAGCGAGTGTCGAGCTGGGAACGACGACCCTCGGGGCCGGAGCTGCGGTCTGTACCTTGGGCTTGGCTGCTGCCACCGGCATCGGGGCCGCCCACATCGTCACCAGGAAGGCCGCAACAAGGGCCGCTCGCACGCGCCGTATCATCGACGCACCCCCTTCCACCCAACTCCGGATGCGCAAACCTGAGCGGAATAGGATATATCACCCGTCGAATCGTGTCGTCGCCGTCACCCTGAGCGCGAGGGCATGACGAATGAGTGCCTACATCTTCGATTCCGTCCCCATTCCGGCTCTGTTCGCGCTGGCGTGCGCCGGTTCGCTGGTTGCCTACTGGGGCGGCTACAGGCTCGGTGCCTGGTGGGACCGCCGCAGCGACGCCGCCGTCGAGCATTCCTCAGCACACCTCGTCGGCGCGCTCCTGGGACTCCAGGCGTTCCTGCTCGGCGTCACGATGGGAATGGCGGCCGCGCGGTTCGCCGATCGCCAGCGCCTCGTCACGGACGAGGCGACGGTCATCGAGCGGGTCTACCTTCGGGCAGGGTCCCTCGCGTCGACCGCCGATCGAGACGCGCTCCGATCACGGCTCGAGACGTACCTGCCCCTCCGAATCAGCACCCCGGATCGCGCGAAGCTCGTCGAGAACTGGACGCGGTCGGGCGACGTGCTCCTCGAGATGTGGCTCATTGCGGACGGCGCGGCCCTGCATGATGCCGCCGCTGGCCCGATCCTCGACGCCCTGTCCGAGGAGAGCGGCCTGCATCGCGTCCGACTGCAGTCGAACGTCGAGGATCGCGTACCAGAGGAGATCCTTCTACTGCTCCTGGGTGGCTCGGTCGCCTCGCTCGTCGTCGTCGGCTACAGCGATCCGCGGGGAAAGCGGCCGGATGTGGTCGCCGCCATCGCCCTCTCGATCGGGTTGGCCGCGGTGTTCACGGTCGTCGTCGATCTCGACCGCCCCCGAGACGGCCTGTTCCAGGTGAGCCAGCAGCCCCTCATCGACCTCCAGGCGGAGTTCCGAACGATTGCGGCACATGCCCCGGTGCCGTAGGGCAGAGCAGCCAACCGGCGAGCTCGGAGGCCGGCCCGGATCCCGGCGACGAGCGTGCTCCGACAGCTCTCGGGCAACCTGCCGCTCGTCTGCGCGATGCCGATCAGGAGCGTGTTCGGCCGCGGTTCGCCCGCGAGGGCCACGTCGAGCGGAACAGGCGATCACGCGACGGAGGAGCCGTTCTGGCTCCTCCGTCATCGCTGGGCGCAGATCTCGGTTACTTCAGTGAGAACTCTGCGCCCGGTGGGACCGAGTTGCCGTTGATCACGACCTCGACTTTGTATTTGCCGATGCCCGATAGGGAGCTGACGGCGAGGTTATACATGTACTTGCAGTCGACGATCCGGAACTGACCGTTCGTGTCGGCGGGCTGGATGCTGACCGGCTCGTTGACCACCCCGAGTGGCGGATCGCCCGATTCCTTCGTCACCTTGATGTCGGCCGGCGGGAGAGCACAGGTCGACTTCATGGCGGTGGCAGACGGTGGCGTGAAGGTGTTGTCGTTCACCGTCGCCGAGCCCAAGGTGAGGCGCTGGTCACCTGCCCAGCCGGAATCCAGCACCAGCGAGGCGCGGATGATCGGCAGAGTCCCGACGAGAGCCTGCGCGTGCGCGTAGCTGTCGTAGAACGTCCCCCCGACGTACTGCGACGTGTCATACCGCAAATCGGGTTGACCGATCATGTTGGTCCCGGTTTGGTTGACGCCCAATGGTGAGGTTGGCGTACAACCATTGACGCCACCGTTTCCGAACTCGGGAACCGCCCCGTAGTAGATGAACACACTTTGTGTCGGGCTCGTTCGAACCGACCAGCGAAGGGATCCACCGTGGCAATCGCCGAGGGTGAAGGCGTAGTCAGCCTTCAATACGGTGATGTCGTTGAAGCTCAGTGTTGAGGCGGGCGTGAAACTAAGGAACGAGTAGTCGTCGGTGGTGTCCGGGTTCGGGTCGACCCCGTCCGAATAGATCGACTCGAACACGAATGGACCCAGGCCCGACGACAAGCCGAACTTGACGGGAATGACGCTCGTGCTGTTGTTCGCAAACACGCTTGAGCCATCAGCATTGATCGGCTGTTTGATCTGCGTCGCGTAGCTGGTCTGCTGCCCGGGATAGGCCTCCCATGCTCCCGAGGTCGCGCCTAGCGCAACGCCGCCTGTGAGTGCGGTTGCGGCAACGATTGCGACCACCAACACGAGGACTTGCCGATAACGTTTCATCGCGCTGCCTCCATGAAGACTGCGCAAGGACGCGACGGTCGGCGATCGATAAGGGCTCGATCTGCCGATCGATCCGCTGGGTTGTCTCCGATCAAGACGCGGTCGCGTCTTGATCCGCGGCGACGCACAGTCGCTTGTTTGCCTCCCGCCCAGTCGGGCGAGGACGCAAGGACACCACTGAACGCTGTGGATTTCGCGGCCCTCGGATCGCACGGTTCGTGGCGACGCTGAGGGGTGTCACCACGGCGGCGACCGCAGTCGGCGGGACAGAAATTGCCGTTGCGGGTCGCTCGGTTCTTGTCGGGAGCGAGGTCGAAGCCCTGACCTCCGGGAAGCTCTCCACCGGGCGATGCGCAGCCCGCCATGGATCGCTCACCGAATCACATTCCCGGCTATTGGGTCTGTTGCCTCTGAGTGTCCTCGCGTCCCTTTATTGGGTACTCGAATGCACGTATCAAATGCGACCTGGCGTGTCGGATGCGTCTTGCGGCGCTCTGTCAGTCTTTCGGCAAGGCGAGGGCGGATAGCCAGGTTCAGATCAGCGTTCAGACGAACGTAAACGACCTGTCTTCAACCTTGATCTGGGCACGAACTCAGCCAACGAACGGGGGCTGGTACCGCATACCGGATGCCCAGTGAACCGTCTCATGTTTCTCAGCCGCGTTCACGGAGTACATCGAAGAGACACATGAGACACAAGAGACAGGATCGATAAGGGTTCAGATTAGGGTTCAGGATGCGTTTCTGGAGACGAGTCGGACGAGACCATCTCGTCGTTCAACGATCCGTCGTCGCACTCCTCGCGCGCCAGTTGGAAAGCACCCCCGATGGCGGCAACGATCACGCTATCGGCTTCGACCTCGACTCATCTCGATCGTCCCACGACGCAGCCGCCCCGCTTGGAGATCGACGACGTGTGCCGCCGGATCGATACCTTCCGGCACACCTACCGGGGAGTCCGGCCGCACACGAGGCCCTCGGCTTCGAGCGACCGCTCGAACGGTACCTCGCGGAGCCCGTCGAGCCACACCAATCCAAGCTCCAGAGTGTCCAGGATCCCTGACGCGGGACAGTCCCGCGCGTCCCTCCCGAACGTGAGGCACGGGCGACCAGGGGCGGATGGGTCTCGACCGAGGTCAGCTTCGGCCGGTAGAGGATTCGTAGAGCATCGGTCGCCAGGCTGGATCCGGGCTTGACCTCTCACCAGGTCATCGCCAATCTTCGGTCGCCGTCCGGAGAGGGTTGGGTGGACTTTCGGCTCCTTGGCGCGCTCGAGGTCTCCGCGGGTGAGGTCGCGGCCGACCTGGGCCCGCCGAAACAGCGCGCGCTCCTCGCGATCCTGCTGCTGCACGCGGGTGAGATCCTCCCGATCGACCGGCTGATCGAGCTGCTGTGGGGCGACAGCCCGCCGCGGACCGCCAACCATTCGATCCAGATTTACGTCTCCAACCTGCGAAAGGCGCTCGAGGGGCTCGGCGCGAAAGGAGTCCTGTCGACGCGCTCGCCGGGCTACCAGCTGGCCGCCCAAGCCGACTCGATCGACATCCGGCAGTTCGAGTCAGGGGTCCGGGAGGGCACGCGCAAGCTCCGCGAAGGCGACCCCGACACCGGTGCCGCAGACCTCCGAGCCGCGCTCCGGTTGTGGCGCGGGCCAGCGCTTTCCGACTTCACCTACGACGAGTTCGCCCAGCCCTACATCCACCGTTTGCACGACCTGCACCTCGACGCGATCGAGGAGCTCGCAGCCGCCGATCTCGCCGCCGGGCGCGCGGGCGATGTCGTCCCGCTGCTTGACGCCGCGATCCGCGAGGACCCCCTGCGCGAGCGCTCGCGCGAACTGCTGATGCTCGCCCTGTATAGGACGGGCCGGCATCCCGAGGCTCTGCGTACCTATCAGCACCTGAGGACCATGCTCGACGAGGACCTCGGGCTGGAGCCGTCGCCGCCACTCCAGCGGCTCCAGGAGCTGATCCTCCTCCACGATCCAGCCCTGATGCTGGCCGACGCCGCGGCAACGACCGCCGCGGCGGCCCGCAACCCGTACAAGGGCCTCCGCTCGTTTGGCGAGCGCGACGCCGCCGACTTTTTCGGACGTGAGGAGCTCGTGACGAAGCTCCTCCGCTCGCTACGCAACGAGGCGAACCTCGCGGCGCTCGTCGGCCCATCTGGATCTGGCAAGTCGAGTGTCATCGCGGCCGGCCTCATCCCGCGACTTCGAGAGGGTGCGATCGACGGATCGGACCAGTGGGTCATCGCCCAGATGACTCCGGGCAACAACCCGCTGACCGAAGTTGAGGCGGTCATCGCCGCGGCGACGGACGTCCCGAACGGGCTCGACAAGCTCCTGCCACCGGACGCCGGGCAGAGTCGGCGGCCAACGCTCCGGACGATGCCCCAGGGCGGCCGCCTCCTTATGGTCATCGACCAGTTCGAGGAAGTGTTCACGCTCACCGAAGAGCCGCAGCGACAGCAGTTCCTGGAGGCGATCGTCGGCGCGGCCTCGGAGCCGGGCGCCCAGATCAGCGTGCTCCTCGCGCTCCGCGCCGATTACTACGACCGCCCGCTCCACCACTCCGGCTTCGCCCGACTGTTCACGCCCAACGTCGTCAACGTGCTACCGATGACGCCGGAGGAGCTCGAGGCGGCAGTCGTCGGACCGGCCGAAAAAGCCGGCGTCGTCGTCGAGCCCGCCCTGCTCGCAGAGCTCGTTGGCGACGCCGCGCATCGGCCGGGAACGCTGCCATTGCTCGAGTACGCCCTCACCGAGCTGTTCGAGCAGCGCAGCAGGACGGCGCTCACGCTCGATGGCTACCGCGCGCTGGGCGGGATCCGGGGCGTTCTGTCGCGGAGCGCCGAGACGATCTACGACGCGCTCTCGCCCGCCGCACGGCAGGTCACGATGCAGCTCTTCCTGCGGCTCGTCCAGCTCGGTCGCGGGGCGACCGAGTCGCGGCGGCGTCTGGCGCTCGCCGAGTTGACGAGCCTCGATCTCGATCCTGTTGTCCTCTCGAATGTTCTTGACGCCTTCGGCCAGCGGCGGCTCTTGTCGTTCGACCGTGACGCAGCGACGGGCCAGGCGACCGTCGAGGTCGCCCACGAAGCCCTTTTCCGCGAGTGGCACCGGCTGGCGGGCTGGATCGACGGACATCGGGCGGCACTCGTTCGCTTCGAGACGTTCACCGCGGCGGCCGACGAATGGGACGAGTCCGGGCGACACGCGGACTATCTCCTCACCGGTACGCGTCTCGCCGAATTCGAGGCCTGGAGCGAAGAGGGTACGCTTCCGGTCACCGGGCGCCTCCGGGAATACCTTGTGGCAGGCCTGGCTCGTCGCGAGGCGGAGGAAGCGGCCACGCGCGCCCAGTTCGAGCTGGAGCGGCGGCTCGAATTCGTCCGCGGCGGCGTCGCACGGCGCTGGCGACCGTCACCCTCATCGCGGGCCGTGGTGTCGGGTCTGGCGCGAGGGGCAGGCGCTTTTGCGGAGGTCAAGCGGGCGACGCTCGTTCGTCCGGGCCCCGGTGAATTGAGTGCCCTGATCGAGGCGGGCTTCGACAAGGCGGTCGCGGAGTTCGGCCTCGTGGGCGAGGAATTCCTGTTCGATGATTCCGCGAGCGGCCGTGAAGACATCAAGACAGAGTTGATGCAGCTCGCCGGAGCCGGCACGGACCTCGTCATCGTAACGAGCGGCACCATCCGCGTCGAGGAGCTCGCCGCCGCCCGTCCGGACGTGTTCTGGGTGTCAACGTATCCGGTCGCAGACGTTCCCAACGTCACGTACTTCGACGTCCTGGATAACGAGGGGGGCTACCTGGCCGGTGTCGCGGCCGCGCTGAAGTCGACGACCGGAACAATCGGTTTCATCGGCGGCTACGACGGCGGGGTCATCTGGTCCTTCCACGCCGGCTTCGTCGCGGGTGCGCGGTCCGTCGATCCGGACATCGAGGTGGACTTCCTGTACCTGGGCGGCGGCAACGACTTCAGCGGGTTCCACAACGCCGCCGCCGCCGAGGGCCTGGCACGCCGGATGTATGAGCACGGCGCGGACGTGATCTTCGCGGCGGCCGGCGATTCGGGTGTCGGGGTGTTCGAAGCAGCAACCGCCCTGTCGACCGCCGACCGCCAACTGTGGGCGATCGGCGTCGACACCGACCAGCACGAGAGCGTCCTTCGGCTATCCGGCGCGGTGCATTCCGAGGCCTGGCGACGGCACATCCTGACGTCGGTCCTCAAGCGCGTGGACGTCGCCGTCTACGAGATCGTCAAGGACTTCGCGCAGGGGCGATTCACGTCGGGGGCACGATTGTTCAATGTCGCGACCGGTGGCCTGGATATCTCCTACAGCGGCGGCCATGTCGATGACATCCGGACCGCGGTCGAGACGGCGCGGGCGGACATCGTCTCCGGACGTGTCGTCGTCCCCAGCGTCCCAGCCGGGCGCGAGAACCCAACGGAGAAGACCGGCTGGTTCGTGTGACGTCCGCCTCGGCCCTATTGAGCGCGTATAGAGCAGGCGTCGACGCCGCACGGAGCACCGTGCCCGAACCTGCTGTCACCAACCGGCGCCACAAGGCCCGGACCGGCCAGCAGGAGAACGGGATCATGGATACGTACGTTGCGCCGACCCAGGCGATCCGGACGTCGCGATTCCTCGTCGGAGTCATCGTCGTCGCCTTCGTTGGCGCACTGGCCCTCGGTGTCGCGCTCGCAACGCGGGCGATCAGCTTCGACTCCCTGACGACCGCTTCGTCGCAGGACGCGCTCGTCCGAGTCCATGCGGGCTTCGGCCCCGGCTACCCGCCGCACTACGGCCTCGCCGGCCCAAGTGGCGTCGTGCGCGGGGACTATCCGATGGGCGGCGCCCCCGCGCACGGCGGCCTGGCCGGCCCGAGTGGCGTCGTGCGCGGGGACTATCCGATGGGCGGCGCCCCAGCGCACGGCGGCCTGGCCGGCCCGAGCCGGGTCGGGTCATCGGACTGACCGGCGTCGCGCGGCGCGCAATCAGATCGCCAGGAGGTTTCTCCTGGCGATCGGCCTTCTTGCCGACAGCCATGCCGCCTTCATCCTGACGGGCCGGCTCGCGTGCCTACGTAGTCCATCGCGCCACGACTCGCGGAAATTCACGTGGGCCGCGCGACGAGGCATCATGCCGGACCTCCAGTACAAGCTGTAGGCACCGCATGTTCACTTCGCGCGGGTGAGGCGTGACACGCCGGCACGGCGAGCCGTGCGGCAACAACGCCACCTGGGATCAGCTGAGGTCCCGGTAGGGGTGCAGATAAGGGTTCACGGCCCTCGTCTCAGGCACAAAGTGGCGCGCCAGCTAGCGATTTGGTGATCCGATCGAGGCCAGAAACCACAACGGGTTGTATGGCTGACACCATCCAGGTGCAAGATGTTGTGGATGCGTGGTACCGCATACCGGATTCGAACCGGTGATCTCCGCCTTGAGAGGGCGGTGTCCTGGGCCTCTAGACGAATGCGGCTCCGAGCGGCTGCGACGGATCGATGTCGCGACCGGATCGGGATGATAGCAACGGACCGCGATCGTCGCCAGCCGTCATGGCCGGCGCGATCTCACAGGCGGTGGACCTCGAGGAAGCCACGGATCGCGTCCGCGACCTGCTGATGGCTCTGCTCGCCAACGATCAGCCCGTAGTGCGAATGGGCGCCGAACGGCTCGTATTCCGCCCCGAGCCAGGTCGCGAGCCGCTCGGAGCTCGGCTCGGACACGACACGATCAAGCCCGCCGCCGATCACGAGGCGGGGGATGTCGGCGTAGATCCGCGGATCGACCGGGATGCCGGCGAGGACCGATCGTCGAGCCCGCCCGCTCTCGTGCGGCTTCTGGCCGAGCAGGTGCTGGATCCGGAGGACGTCGGCGATCGTCAGGTCGCGGTGGTCGCGCTGGAGCTTCTCGGGCAACGTCGCCCAGCCGATCCGCGACCGGCCGTAGATGTCGGGGACGTCGCGCAGCTCGTGCGGCGGGGCCGCGTCGCGGAGGGCGGCCGGCGGCTCCGGCGAGATCAGGATGAGCCCGCCGACGGGGGCCTGCTCGGCCGCCTTGAGGGCTAGCAGGCCGCCGAGACCGTGGCCGATGACGACGGTCGACGGCCCAAGCCGGTTGAGGCTGGCGACGACATCCTCGACGTACGAGTCGAAGGTGAGCTCGGTCGGATCGACCGTCCGGGACCAGAAGTGGTTCTGGAGGTTGAGCGCGTGACCCTCCCAGCCGCGCGCGGCGAAATAGCCGAGATACCGCTCCCAGAGCCACGAGCCCGCCAGCTCGCCGTGGACGAACAGCAGCGGCTTGCGCCGGGATCGCCGCTCGGGCAGCCACGACTCGATGTAGATGCCCCGATCGTGGAGCTCGATCTCGTCCTTGCGGATGGGCCGGCCGTTGGAGGCCGGGACCTGGGCCCGGCTGAGGATGTGCTCCGGGGTCGACTCGGTCATCTGGGGCCGGTCCTGATCGAGGAAGTCATCGGGAGTCTCACCATTCGAGCGGATTGATGACGAGGCCTGTCAGCGCCTTCGGGTAGAAGTACGTCGACTTCTGGGGCATGACGTCACCGTCGGCCGCGACGGCAGCGATCGAGGCGACCGGAGTCGGCTCGAGGAGGAAGGCGGCGTCGACGCCGTCTCGTCCGTCGTCGACCGCGTCGATCGCCTCGGCGGCGGACTTGGTGAAGGACACCCGCCCGCCGGCGGCGACCGCGGCCGGATCGATCCCGGCCAGCCGCTCGAGCGCGACGCCGAGCAGGACGACGTCGAGGCCGCGGACCGCGCGACCACCCTCCGGCAGGTGCGGCTCGAACGCGACGCGCCGAGCGGTCAGGCGCGCTCCGCCCTCGCGCGTCCAGAGTCCGAACCGGCCCCCCCCACCTCGACCGTCGGCGTGACCCCCGAACGCCGAAAGCAGGTCATCCCGACCCGCGGGTGTCACGACGAACAGCTCCCCGAGGCCATCGAGGAGGCGGGCCACGCCGTCGGCGCCGAGCCCGGCCACGAGGCGGTGGGTCGGCAGCACCGTCAGCGGCTCGGCGCTCGTCTCGAGGAACAGCATCAACAGATAGTCGAACGCGGGGTCCTCCTCGCACGACCGGCTCATGCGCCGCTCGTCGCGGTAGCGGAGCGCCGTCTCGTAGCGATGATGGCCGTCGGCGATCGTCACGGGGTGCGCGCCCGCGATCGCCACGAGCTCGGCAACCGCGTCCGCAGCCGGGCCGTCGGCATCGACGACCCATAGCCGGTGGTGGACGCTGTCGTCGTCGACCACGTCGATGGTCGCCGGGCCGATGGCGAGGCTCGCCAGGATCGCGGCGGCGCGCCCGCTCGGATCGTCGTACAGCCCGACGACGGGGCTCGTGTTCACGCCGGTCGCCCGGAGCAACCGGTAGCGGTCCTCGCGCGCCACGGCCAGGGTCCGTTCGTGGGGCACCACGCCGGAGCCGGTCTCGAGCGGCTCGAGGCGAAGGCGGGCGAAGAACCCGCGCTGTGTCCGCTGGACGTCGGTCCCGGGAACGCGATAGGTCTGCTCGTGCACGTAGATCGCGGGTCGCGGGTCCTTGTGGAGCGTCCCGTCCGAGCGCCAGGCCGCAAGCGACCGGGCGACGCGCCGATACCGATCATCCTCGGCGTCGCCCGGCTCCTCCGCCGGGGCATCGAGCCGCACGACGTTCTTCGGATGGCGGGCGAGGAGGCGCTCGCGATCGGCCGTCGTGAGGACGTCGTACGGCGGAGCGACGACCGACGCCACGTCGCCGATCGCCTCGGGAGCATAGCGAAGGCCACGAAACGGGCGGATCTGGGGCACGGATTCCTCGGGTTGGGGTTCGTTCGATGCGCGGGGCGGCGGCGACTGAAGCCCGGGTGACGCCGCAACGGCCGCCTCTGCCCGGCATCGTAGGATAGCGGGGCACGGCGTGCCGTCGCCGCCGGGTCCGAGCGCACGGAACGCGATGTCGCCCGTCGCGTGACGGCAGGCGCAACTTTTCGGGGGGCCGGGACGTCGATGCTGCGACCGCCAGCGCTTCCGCACCTGGAGTGCCCGTGACCCGTCGCGCGCCGCACCCGATCGCCCGTCTCGTGGCCCGTCTCGCGGCCGCCTGCCTGCTCGCCGTGGCGGCCCTCGGGCCCGTCGCGCCGGGCGCGCTCTCGGCCGATCCGCCGACGATGACCGCCCGGGTCCTGCTCCAGGGTCACGCTCGCCTCGGGTCGTGGATCGCGATCGAGGTCCACCTCGTCAACTCGGGCCCGTCGATCAGCGGCGAGATCCGGCTCCAGGGCGGCAGCCAGGGCGGAACGCGCTACGCGACGGCCGTTCAGCTCGACAGCCCATCCGACAAGACCTGGGTCCTCCACGCGCAGCCGCCGTCCTTCGGCGAGCAGCTCGAGGTCACCCTCGTCAGCGGCGGGCAGACCGTGCTTCGCCAGAAGGTGGCGGTCACGATCCACGACCCAGGCCAGCTGATCGTCGGCGTCGTCGCCGAGAATCCTCCGAAGATCGTCGGCAGCCTCAGCCTGCCGGCCGTCCAGAACCAGCAGCCCGCGGTGGTCGTGCCGCTCAAGGTGGCCGACCTGCCCACCCGGATCGAGGCCTGGTCGGCGCTCGATCGCCTCGTCTGGCAGGACGTCGACGCGGCGACGCTCAGCAGCGATCAGCTCGCGGCCATGCGCGGCTGGCTGGCCCTCGGCGGGCGCCTCGTGATCGTGGGCGGGACGGCCGGCATCGGCTCACTCGGCGGCTTTCCCGACGACATCCTTCCGTATCGCCCGAGCTCCACCGTCGACGTGGCAGCGGCCTCCCTGGCGTCCCTGGTCGGCGCGGCGCCGCAGGACGGGGGCGACGTCCCGGCGATGGCCGGTGACCTGATCCGCGGCCGCGCGCTCGCCACGAGCGGCGGCCGGGTCGTCGCCGCCGAGGCGGCCTATGGCAGCGGCAGCGTGACGATCCTCGGGATCGATCCGACCGTCGGCTGGGTCGCCCAGGCGACCGCGAGCCGATCGCTCTGGCCGGCCCTGATCCCGGCCCGATCCGGCGGCAGCGTTGCGATCGCCGACGACAGTCAGATCCAGAGCGCCGTCAGCAACCTCCCGTCGCTCGCCCTGCCGCCCCTCGGCGGGTTGCTCCTGCTCCTGTTCGGCTACATCGCCCTGATCGGCCCCCTCAACTACCTCGTCCTGCGCCGGCTCGATCGGCGTGAGTGGGCATGGATCACGATGCCGATCCTGATCGTCGGCTTCGCCCTCGGCGCCTATGCGTTCGGGTCGGCGCTGCGCGGCGGCAGCATCATCGTCAACGAGGTCGGAATCGTCCGCGGTGCGCCGGACGCGACCGAGGGGAGCGCACAGGTGTATCTGGGCGTCTTCTCACCGGCTCGCGGCACGTACCAGGTCTCCGTCCCGGGCGGCGCGCTCCTGTCGTCGCCGATCTCCGGCGATGTGTTCGGCGGGACGAACGCCAGCCTCGACGTCGTCCAGGGCGACCCGTCGCGCGTCCGCGACCTGGCGGTCGGTTTCGGCTCGTTGCGCACGATCCGGGCCGAGTCGCAGGCCGTGGTCCCCAAAGTCCACACCGACCTCGCTCTGGTCGATGGGACGCTGCAAGGCACGATCCGCAACGATTCCGCGGTCAAGCTCGAGAAGCCGGCCATCGTTCTCGGCGGCAACGTCAAGGTCCTCAAGGACCTCAGCCCCGGCGAGCAGGTCGAGATGTCGTTGGCGATCACGAGCCTGAACATGTTCGGCACGTCCCTGTCGGACCGGATCTTCGGCCAGAGCTTCCTCGGCGACTCGGGTGTGATCAGCGACAACGCCCGCCGCGACCAGACCCGTCACCTGGTGATCGACCAGCTCACCTTCGACCCGCAGCTCGGCGGCAGCTTCGGGCGCCTCGCGACCGACGGCCCGGTTCTCCTCACCTGGGGCCGCGATGCGGTCATGGACGTCGCGGTCGAGGGCCAGACGGCGAATCGGGTCAGCAACGTCCTCTATTACGTCCCGCTGTCGATGCGCGTCCGCGGATCGGTCACCTTCAGCGGCGACCTCATCAACGGCACGATGACCGACAGCGTCGCGGCGATGTTCGGCAAGACTCCGGACACGATCACCTTCGGTCAGGGCAGCGTGACGATGGTCTATCGGCCGATCGCGTTCGACGGCACGCTGACCGCGACGCACGTCCGGATCGGGGTGGGCCAGGGACCGGACGGGGTGATCAACGACGTCGGCGGGGTCAAGGTCGGGCCGATCCCGGACATCTGCATCAAGGTCCAGCCGGCGGCGCCGGCGAAGCCGCCCGTCGACTGCCCGAAACCGCTACCGACCGATCTGTTCGACGGCGTTCCCGAGGTCGAGCTGTTCGACCGGACCGGGAGCGGCTCCTGGCATCGTCTGCCACACCTGTCGATGGGCCAGACCTACGATGTGACGGGCGCCGCGAACTACGTCGATCCGGCCACGGGCGCGGTACAGGTCCGGTTCGTCAACGACCGCCAGGATCAGGTCAACATCTTCATGAGCCTGTCGATCCAGGGGACAGTCAAGTGACCGACGTCGTCGTCACCCGCGGTCTGGTCAAGCGGTACCCAGGCACGCTCGCGGTCGCCGGCCTCGACCTGAACGTCGGCGCGGGCGAGATCTTCGGCCTCGTCGGACCGAATGGCGCCGGCAAGACCACGACGCTGCGGATCCTGGCGACATTGCTCACGGCGACATCCGGGTACGCCGAGATCGCGGGGATCGATGTCCGGCGGAACCCCGATGCGGCCCGGCGCGTCCTTGGCTTCATGCCGGACGTCTTCGGGGTCTACGACGACATGAAGGTCTGGGAATACCTCGACTTCTTCGCCCGCTGCTACGGCATTCCCGGGTCGCGCCGTCGGCGGATGATCGGCGATCTGCTCGACCTGGTGGACCTCGGCGACAAACGCGACGCCTATGTCCAGGGCCTGTCGCGCGGGATGCAGCAGCGGCTGTGCCTGGCCCACACCCTCGTTCACGACCCCGAGGTCCTCCTGCTCGACGAGCCGGCGTCCGGCCTGGATCCGCGGGCACGGGTCGAGCTTCGCGAGCTCCTCCGCGAGCTCCGGTCGCTCGGCAAGACGATCGTGATCAGCAGCCACATCCTTCCGGAGCTCGAGGAGCTGTGCACGGCCGTCGCGATCGTCGACCACGGCCAGGTCCTTGCCCACGGCAAGGTCAGCGAGATCGAGCGGCGGTTGCGGTTCGGGGCGGTGCTGCGCATCCGGATCCTGACCGGTTACAGCATCGACGAGGCCCGCAACCACTTCGCCGCCGACCCGCGTGTCGCGTCCTCGACCATCCTCGACGACGGCCAGATCGAGCTCGGGTTCCGAGGCGACGACGAGGCCTCCGCCCAGCTCCTGGCGGCGGCCGTGGCCGCCGGGATCAGGATCACATCCTTCGCCCGAGTCGCGAGCGACCTCGAGGAGCTCTTCCTCCAGGTCACGGCCACGGCCGGCCAGCAGCCCCAGGTCGCGTGACATGACCGACGAGCACTCGACGTTGCCCGCCGTCGAGGGGCGGCCCGCGGCCGAGGCGGCGCCCGCGATGATCGAGGACACGACCATCGATGACAGCGCCGCGGGGGTCCGGACCGAGGCGGTCGCCACCCGTCCGCCCGGCCCGCGCCGGGGCCGTCCCCACCCGATGCGAGCGGTCCGTTCCGGAGTCCAGGGAGTCGTCGCCGTCGGCGTCAAGGAGCTCCGGGGCCGGGTCCGGGGCCGGCGGGCCTTCGTCGTCCTGACCGGCTACCTGCTCTTCCTGGCGGCGTTCGCGTGGGCGTGGGAGCTGATCATGGAGCAGCGCTACGTCCAGAGCTCGTCGTCGCTTGGCGGCTCGGCCGCCTTCGCCTCGGCCGGCGTCGGCCAGGAGGTCTTCGGCGCCCTGGTCCTCGTCGAGACCCTGCTCGTCGTGTTCCTCGCTCCGGCGTTCACGTCGGGGGCGATCAGCCTCGAGCGCGAGAAGCAGACCCTCGAAATGCTCACCGCGACGCCGATCTCGTCCCTGGCGATCGTGATCGGCAAGCTCCTGAGCGCCCTCGCCTACGTGTTCCTGCTGATCGCCGCCTCGATCCCGCTGACGGCGATCGTGTTCGTGTTCGGCGGGGTCGGCCCTGACGACGTGCTGCGCGCGTACGCCGTCCTGATCGTCACGGCCATCGGGCTCGGATCGATGGGCCTGTTCATCTCGGCGCTCATGCAGCGGACCCAGGGTGCCACGGTCGTGACCTTCTTCACGGTCCTCTTCCTGACCCTCGGCACGATGTTCGGCGTCCTCTTCTGGAACACGATGGCCGGGGTGAACAGCAACTCCGGGCTCATGACGGGTTCGACAGGCGTCGGGCCGATCAAGGGCCGGGCGCCGGAGGCCTTCCTCTGGTTCAACCCGTTCGCCGCTCAGTACGATGTCATCTGCGGGGCCTCCGACGGCTACGGCGGCTGGTGCAATCGTCTGAACAACGTGACGTTCGGGGCGATCAGCGTCGGCGGCTCCACAGGCGGCGGGATCTTCCCGACCACCCCGTCCCCACCCGGCTTCGGGTTCGACGGTGGCGGCACGACCCGTATCGTCACCCTTCCGGCCGATGGGAGTGCCATCACGCCGGACGTCCAGAACAAGCTGAACGCCATCGGGCAGCTGGGCGCGATCGATCCGCAGCCGTTCGGCATCCGACGCGACACGTTCTGGCCACGCAGCCTCCAGGCCTGGGGCGTGATGTCCGTCGTCTTCATTCTCGCCTCGATCCAGCTGGTCTCGCCGACCCGTAGCTGGCGGATCCTGCGGCGACCCACGCGGAGGGCCGCCTGATGCCGACGACGCCCGGTCGTCGACCAGGCGGAGCCGGCCGGTTGCTCGGCCAGGTCCGCCGAGCAGGCCGGCCGCAACCCGATCGAACGGTCGTTCCCGCCGATCCGCGGGAGACCGTCAGCGGGCCTCTCGACCCGTCGCTCGACGCGATCCGAGCCGGCCTCGTCGGTCACCGCCGCCGGCTTTGGATCCGGCGAATCGTCCGCCGGGCGTGGCTGGCCGTGGCCGCAATCGCCCTCCTCGAGGCAGCCCTCCTCGGGCTCGCCCGGCTCATTCCGATCGAGATCCTGCCCTCCCTCGTCGCGGCGGTCGCGATCGGCGGGGTCGGTGCCTGGCTGGCGAGCGCGGTTCGGGCACGACCGAGCCTCGGCGAGACGGCCGTTGCCGTCGACGGCGAGGGTCGCCTCGGCGATCGGGTCTCGAGTGCCCTTTCGCTCGCCAATGCCTACCCAAGTCTGGCCGGGCCTGCGGAACTTGCGGCCGATGACGCCGATGGCCCGATCACGGATGCCGCCGAGGCGGCGCGGTTCGTCCGCCGCCAGCGGCTCGATGCGGTCAGCGTCCTGCGGATCGCGCCCCCGAACCTGTTCCGTGCGCGGTGGTCCCGCGGGCCCGCCGCGATCGCTCTCGCTGCGTCGCTGCTGATCGTTCCGTTCGTCCTCCTTCCCAACGCCCAGGACCGGGTGATCGCCGAGGCCCGCGCGAATCGCGATGAGGCGCTCAAGCAGGCGAGCAAGGTCGAGGAGATCGCCAAGGAGCTCGAGTCGAAGGGCGCCAAGCCGGACGATCCGCGGACCCGCCTCGCGACCGACCTGCGCGATCTCGCGGCCCAGCTCCGCGCCCACCCGGAAGACCTCAAGGCCAACCTCGCTCGCCTGGGTTCGGTCGAGGCATCGCTCCATTCCCAGCTCGATCCCAGCAACGAGCAGCGGGCAGCGGCACTGACGTCGCTCAACCGCTCGCTGTCACGGACGGCGTCCGGCAACCCGAACGCAAACAAGGACGGCGACCCGAAGGTGACCGCCGACGACCTGAAGAACCTGGGCGAGAAGCTCGATTCGATGACGCCGCAGGAGCGGAGCGACCTCGCCGCGGCGCTGGCGGGTCTGCAATCGGCCGCCTCGCAGGCGAGCGGGGCCGCCGGACAGGCTCTCCGCGACGCGACCCAGGCGATCGCACAAGGCCAGACGGCCGCCGCAAAGGAGGCGTTGGGCCGTCTCGGCGACACGCTCAAGGGCACCGCCGACCAGGTCCAGACAAACCGCGACCTGGCCACGGCCGCCTCGCAGCTGCAGGAGACGCGGCGGGCCCTGGCCGACGCGTCCCGCAACACGGCCCAGCAGGGTCAGCAGGGTCAGCAGGGTCAGGGCCAGCCCGGGCAGAGCGGTCAGCCCGGTCAGGGCCAGCCGGGATCGAGCCCAGGGGCCGGTCAGAGCGGCCAGCCCGGCCAAGGGCAACCCGGCTCGAGCGGCCAGCCTGGTCAGGGCCAGGGCCAAGGGCAGGGCCAGGGCCAAGGCCAGGGGCAGGGCCAGGGGCAGGGTCAGGGCCAAGGGCAGGGTCAGGGCCAAGGGCAGGGCCAGGGGCAGGGTCAGGGCCAGGGCCAGGGCCAGGGCCAAGGGCAGGCTCAAGGCCAGATCGGCGGCGGCGGTTCGAGTGCCCGCTCCCTCGGTCAGGCGATCGGCGGCAACCGGATCCCGGGCGCTCCGACCGGGGCGAATCGGGCCTCGACGCTCGGTCCTGACCTCACGAACATCGCTGACTTCTCGCGCCTCGGCCAGCCCGGCGACCCCTCCTACGTCGCCGGAACCGGTGGCGACGGCCAGACCCAGCAGGGGAACCAGAGCGGGCAGGGCCAGAACAACGGGGCGACGATCGCCTACCAGCAGGTCTTCTCGGACTTCTACCAGTACGCACTCACGAGCCTGGATCGCAACTACGTCCCGCTGTCGGTCAAGGACTTCGTCCGCGACTACTTCAGCTCGCTCGATCCGACCAGGTGATCCGGGCAACCGTCACCACTGCGACCGCCGCACGCGTGGTCGCCACCATCTCCCGGAGGACCGGATGAACGCCTCGACCCCGACGGACACCGCGGCGACCGGCCGACGCCTCGCCCCGGAAGCCTTCGCCGAACGGGCGAAGGAGATCGAGGCCGAGGTCGGCCGAGTCATCGTCGGCCAGCACGACCTCGTCCGCCAGACCCTGACCGGGCTGCTGGCCAACAGCCACGTCCTGCTCGAGGGCGTGCCCGGTCTCGGCAAGACGATGCTCGTCCGAACGATCGCCGACGTCATCGACTGCACGTTCAACCGGATCCAGTTCACGCCCGACCTGATGCCGGCCGACATCACCGGCACGAACATCCTCGTCGAGGAGGGCGGAAGCCGCGTCTTCCGCTTCCAGCCGGGCCCGATCTTCGCCAACCTGGTGCTCGCCGACGAGATCAACCGGGCCACGCCCAAGACCCAATCGAGCCTGCTCGAGGCGATGCAGGAGCACCAGGTCACCGTCGCCCGCAACCGCTACCCGCTCGAGCCGCCGTTCTTCGTCCTCGCGACCCAGAACCCGCTCGAGATGGAGGGGACCTATCCCCTGCCCGAGGCGCAGCTCGATCGGTTCCTGTTCAAGGTCATGGTCCCGTTCCCGTCGGAGGCGGACCTGATCACGATCATGGACCGGACGACCGGCGCGGAGTCCGCCACGGCCCGGAAGGTGGCCACGGCCGGCGAGATCGTCGAGATGCAGCGGCTCGCTCGGGCCGTCCCGATCGCGCCCCACATCACCGCCTACGCGGTCAGCGTCCTCGCGGCGACGCATCCGGATCAGCCTCAGGCGCCCGAGCTCGTCCGCGAGTACGTTCGCTACGGAGCGTCGCCGCGCGGCGCCCAGGCCCTCGTCTCGGCGGGCAAGATCTTCGCCCTCCTCGACGGACGGTTCAACGTCTCGGTCGATGACATCCGGGCCGCGGCCCTGCCCTCGCTGCGCCACCGGATCATCCTCAATTTCGAGGGTGAGGCCGAGGGGATCACGACCGAGGCGGCGATCCGGACGATCCTCGATTCGGTCGCCCCGCCGGCGGTCGAGTAGTCCTCGTCGGCGCGCGAACCGAGCGATGACCATGGCGGACGGGCGCGAGCCGGTCCCGGCCGCGACCGCCGCCCGCCCGGCGACCGCCGCCCGCCCGGCCGCGACCGCCGCCCGCCCGGTCGCGCCGCCGACCGATGTCAGGGGCGCCCCGGCGACGACCAAGGGACCGGATGGCCGGCCGGTCTTCCTGCCGAGCGACATCGATCCGACCGTCTTCGACGAGGCCTTCCTCCGCCAGCTCGAACGGCTCCTGCTCCTCATGCGAGCCCCCGTTCGGGGCGGCCTGAAGGGCGGCCGGCGGAGCGTGAAGCGCGGCCAGTCGGTCGAGTTCGCCGACTATCGCGAGTACGCGCTCGGCGACGATCTCCGCCAGCTCGACTGGAACGTCCTTGCCCGGCTCGAGAAGCTGTTCGTCAAGCTCTTCATCGAGGAGGAGGACGTGACGATCACGGTCCTCCTCGACGGGTCGGCCTCGATGGCGACCGGTCGCCCGGACAAGCTCCAGTTCGCCAAGCGCGCCGCGGCCGCGCTCGGCTACATCGGGCTGGCGTCGGAGGACAAGGTCGCGGTCAGCGTGCTCGGCGGCCGCTCGGCCCGGCGCCGAACGGCGCTCCGCGGCTCGGGGCGGGTGTTTCGGCTCCTGGCGGACCTGTCGGCGATCCTGCCCGCCGAGGGCGCGACCGATCTCGTCGCGGCCGCGCGTCACGCCGCTGCCCAGCTGTCCGGCCGGGGCGTCGTGATCCTGATCTCCGATCTGCTTGATCCGGCGGCGGACCGGGTGATCCGCGAGCTTGCCTCGACCCGCTCGGAGCTCATCGTCCTCCACGTGTTGTCACCCGACGAGCTCGACCCGCCCCTCGACGGCGACCTCCGGCTCGTCGACGTCGAGACGGGCGCGGGCATCGACGTGACCGCCGATCTCGCGACGATCGACGCCTACCGGGACCGGCTCGCGGCCTGGAAGGAATCGTTCGCGACGCTCGCCGCCCGCCGGCGTGCCACCTATGTCGACCTCTCGACGGACGTGCCGCTCAACGAGCTCATCTTCGCCGAGCTCCGCCGCCGTCGGGTCCTCGGCTAGACCGATGGGCCATCGCTGATGCCGTTCGCCACGCCGCTCGCGCTGCTCGGCCTGCTGTTCGTGCCGGCGGTCGTCGCCATGTACCTCCTCCGCCTCCGGCGGACCGAGACGATCGTGCCGTCGACCCTGCTCTGGCAGCGGCTCGCGGCCGATGTCGAGGCCAACGCCCCGTGGCAGAAGCTCCGCCGCAGCCTCCTCTTCCTGCTCCAGCTCCTGCTCGTCGCGATCCTCGCGTTCCTCGCCGCCAGGCCGTTCGTGGAGCGGCCGGCCGGGCTCGCCCGGGATCTCGTTCTGATCGTCGACACGTCGGCCAGCATGGCGGCGACCGACGTTCCGCCCAATCGCCTGGCGGCCGCCAAACAGGCGGCGATCGAGGCGCTGAAGGATCTCCCGAGCGGCGGCAAGGTCAGCGTGATCGAAGCGGGCCGGACCGCTCGGATCGTCGCGACCGGCACGAGCGACCTCGGGCGGATCCGCCAGGCGATCGAATCGATCCGGCCCACGGTGAGCCGCGGCGATCTCGGCGATGCGCTGGCCCTCGCCCAGCAGCTGGCGAACCAGTCGGGCGACGCGGAGGTCCTCGTCGCGACCGACGCGGCCCTGGCAGTCCCTCCGACGACGAAGGTGGACGCCCCGATCCGTGTCCTCCGGGTCGGCGACGCGAAGGGGAGCCGGAACCAGGCGATCGTCGCCCTGGCGGTCCGAACGTCGCCGACCCTCACCCGCTCGGTGTTCGTCAGCGTTGCCAACCTCGACCTCGAGTCGGCCACCCGCCGCGTCGAGGTCTGGGGCGACGACCGGCTGGTCGAGACCCGGACGATCACGATCGACGCCCAGGCAAGGGCGGACGTGATCATCGACGATGTGCCCGCGGACGCCTCGATCCTCGATGTCCGCCTGGTCGCCGGCGACGCGGCGAACGCCTCGGCCCGGCCCGACCTGCTCGCCAGCGACGACCGGGCCTGGGCCGTCATCCCGCCGGTCCGCGAGCGGAACATCCTCCTCGTCGGCGAGGGCGACCCGTACCTCGAGACCGCCCTCTCGTATCTACCGAACAGCCGCCTCTTCGGCCTGAAGCCGGACGAGTATCCGGCCGGCGCCGTCCGGACCGACGGCACGGCGTGGGACCTGATCATCTTCGAGGGAACCGTCCCCGCGACCCTGCCCACGACGCCGATCCTGGCGATCGCGCCGCCGACGTCGAGTGGCCTCGGGGAGGTGATCGGGACCCTGAAGAACCCCGGCATCGCGACGCTCGGGACCGACGAGCCGATCCTCCGCTACGTCGATCTTTCGACGACCCACATCGCCACGGCCCAGCAGCTGACCCTGCCGGCCTGGGCGCGCGCCGTGATCCCTGGTCCGAAGGGCGCGCCGCTCCTCTACTCCGGCGTGCGGGCCGGCTTGCCGACCGCCGTCCTCGCGTTCGAGCCGCGCCAGTCCGACCTGCCGCTCCAGGTCGCCTTCCCCATCCTGCTGGCCAACCTCACCGGCGAGCTGCTCGGTGGATCGGCGGCGCCGACGACGGCCGTGAAGCCGGGTGACCCGGTCGTCCTGTCCGTGCCGAGCGGGGCGTCGGGGCTCCATGTCGTCGCGCCAGATGGCCGCGCGGTCGACCTGACACCCGGCGCGGCGGGTGGCCCGAGCGTCACCTATACCCAGACCGATCAGCTCGGGATCTACGTCGCGACGCCGATCGCGGCACCCGGCGCCTCGGGCTCGCCGGGCTCGACGGTCCGACCCTCGCCCTCCGTCGGGCCGGCCGGATCGGGGTCGCCGAGCGCCGCCGCGCCGACCACGGCGCCGAGCAGCGGCCAGGGCCAGGGCGCCGACCCGACCGCCCCGATCCGCTTCGCGGTCGATCTCTTCGACGTCGACGAGTCGGCGATCGCGCCCGGCCCGAGCCGTGTCCTCGAGGACCTCGGCAGGGCCCGTCCCGTCGCCGCACCCGGCGCCTCGGGAGCCCCGGCCGGCGCCGCGGGCGCCACCGATCCGGTGGCCGGCCGGCCGAACGCCCGTGACGAGCTATGGATCCCGATCGTCCTCATCGTCCTCGTCGGGCTGTGCGTCGAGTGGTCGCTCTATCACCGTGACGCGGTCCTGCGGGCGTGGCGGAACGTCAACCGGCGCGTCCGGCGGATCGATCGGAGCGAGACCTGATGGGCTTCGGATTCGACACGCCCCAAGCGCTCCTGCTCCTGATCCCGGCGCTGCTGCTGACGATCGGGCTGCACCTCGCGTCGCGACGCCGGGTCGGGCTCGGCCGGCGGCGGCTCGCCCTCGTCCTCCGCGGCGTCGTCCTGGCTGCCCTCGTCCTCGCGCTCGCGGGCTTCCGTCTCGTCCTGCCGGTCGACCGGCTGGCTACCGTGTTCGTCGTCGATCTCTCCGATTCCGTCGGCACCGCCGGCCACGACGACGCCCTCACCTGGCTCCGCGACAGCCTCAAGGTGATGCCGGAGGGCGACGTCGCCGGGATCGTCGGCTTCGGCCGGGCGGCCCTCGTCGAGCGCCTGCCGGCCGAGGTCCGCGATCTCGATCGGATTGCGACCACGCCCGTCCGGTCGGCAACCGATATCGGCGCCGCTCTCCGACTCGCCTCCGCGCTCTTCCCCGACGACGCCCAGAAGCGAATCGTCCTGCTCTCGGACGGGAACGACACGACGGGCTCCGGTCAGAGCGAGGCGGCCCTCGCGGCCGCGCGCGGCGTCCAGATCGAGACCCGGGCCATCGGTCTCGGTGCCGCCGACGAGGTCGTCGTCGAGCGGCTGACGACACCCTCGACGGCGAAGATCGGCGAAGAGCTCGAGGCGTCCGTCGACGTCGGCTCGACCGTTGCCCAGGCCGCGACGATCCGATTGTTCGCCGACGGCGGCCAGCTCGCGGTGAAGACGGTCGACCTCACGGCCGGCAGCAACCACCTGACGTTCCTCGTCAAGCCGACCGAGACCGGGTTCCACACGTTCCGGGCCGTCGTCGAAGCCGGTCGCGACACGTTCAGCCAGAACAACCGGGCCGACTCGGACACGATCGTCAACGGCGAGCCGCGGGTCCTCGTCCTTGCCGGCGACGAGAAGGTCGCGACGGAACTGGTCGCAGCCCTCAACCTCGAGCACCAGACCGTCGACACGCTCATCCCCGAGCAGCTGCCGGCCGGCATCGATGGCCTCCTCGCCTGGGATTCGATCGTCCTCGTCGACGTCTCTCGGCTGCGCCTGTCGGACGCCCAGCTCACGAGCATCCAGCAATACGTCCGCGACTTCGGGCGCGGCCTCGTGATGGTCGGCGGACCGAAGAGCTACGGCGCCGGCGGCTACACCGACACCCCGGTCGAGGAGTCGCTGCCGGTCGACATGGGCGTCAAGGACCAGCAGAAGCAGCCCGACGTCGCCCTCGTCGTCGTCATCGACAAGTCCGGTTCGATGGACGCCTGCCACTGCAATTCGTTCAACGGCGGCAACCCCGGCGGCGGGACCGGCATCGGCGGCGTCCGCAAGGTCGACATCGGCAAGGAGGCGATCCTCCGGGCGGCCGCGGCGATGACCGCGCGCGACCAGCTCGGCGTCGTCGCGTTCGACGAGAGCGCCCACTGGGTGGTCCAGACCCAGCCGCTCGGCGGCATCGCCGACCTGCGCGGCGCCATCGGCGGCATCCAGCCGCTCGGCCAGACGAACATCTTCAGCGGCCTCGACCAGGCGGTCCAATCGCTCGAGAAGACCACGGCGACGCGCCGCCACATCATTCTCCTGACCGACGGCTGGTCGACCTCCGGCCAATACGACGCGATCATCGCCCGGATGAAGGCGGCCGGGATCACCCTCTCGACCGTCGGCGCGGGCGGCGGCGCCAACCCGTTCCTCGCCAAGCTCGCCCAGCAGGGCGGTGGTCGCTTCTACCCGGCGGTCAACCCGGCGAGCATCCCCGACATCTTTCTGAAGGAGACCCAGCAGGTCGCCGGCCAGCAGATCGTCGAGGAGCCGTTCCACCCGATCCTGACCACGCAGTCGCCGATCCTGCGCGGGATCGATGCGCTGCCGCAGCTCCTCGGCTACAACGGGACGACGGCGAAATCTGCCGCCCAGACGGTGCTCGTCACGCCGCGCGACGACCCCCTTCTCGCCCAGTGGCAGTACGGGCTCGGGCGCTCGGTCGCCTGGACGTCCGACTCGACGGGTCGCTGGGCAAAGGGCTGGATCGGCTGGAACGGGTTCTCGAAGTTCTTCAGCCAGCTCGTCTCGTGGACGTTCCCGGGCGAGGAGACCGGCGGAATCGAGGCGACGTTCAGCACCGAGGGGAACCAGACGAAGCTCCGGGTCGAGAGCGTGGCCGAGGATGGCTCACCGCGCGACTTCTACTCGACCGCGGTCGCGATCACGACTCCCGACCTCACCTCGAAGGCGATCGCCCTCTCGCAGATCGCGCCGGGCGTCTACGAGGCCCCCCTCGGCGAGATCGATCCGGGCGCCTACGTGATCCGGGTGTCGCAGACCCGGCCCGGCTCGACCCCGCTCGGGCGGACGCTGGGCCTGGTGGCACCGACGCCCGCGGAATATCGGGTGCTCGGCACGAACGAGGCGTTCCTGGCCACGTTGCGGTCCGCGACCGCCGGACGAGCGATCCAGACGGCCGCCGAGCCCTGGATCCACGATCTCAAGACGAACGCCTCGTCGACCGACCTGTGGCCGACGCTCCTCGTCCTGGCCCTCCTGCTCTGGCCGCTCGACATCGCCCTGCGCCGAGTCTCGGTGGGGCGGCGCGAGCTCGCCGACGCGCGGCGCTGGCTGAGCGGTGGCTGGCGCCGGTCGCTGTCGCCGCGGACGACGGAGGTCGCGGGCCTGCTCGCGGCTCGCGATCGCGCGGCCGGCTCGGCGTCGCGGGCGGCCATGCTTCGCGGCGACGACATCGCCGGCGACGAACGGGGCACAGTGCCGGCGGCCGGGACCACCGGACCGGGGAGCCGGATCGCGCCCGTCCGGCCGGCCGGCCCCGCGGCCACCCGCGGCCCCGCTCCCGGTGCCGGCCCAGCGCCGACCGGATCCGCCACCCCACCGCCGACGCCGGCCGTCCTTTCGACCGACGCGGCGCCCGCGCCGCCACCGGACGCCGGGGACACACTGTCCCGCCTGCGCGACGCGAAACGGCGAGCCCGCGACCGCTGATCTCGGTCCGCTCGGCGGCGCAGGATCGCGATCGGTCTCGCGCGCCAGGCCAGCGGCGCACGAGCCGAACGCGGTGTAGGCTCGACGCGATGATCCCTCTCGGCCGGTCCCGGCTTCGTCCTGCCCGGCTCGCCGTCGCCGTCCTCGGAATCGGGATCGCGCTGGCCGGCTGCGGAACGATCTCGCGGACTCCACCGTCGCCGACGCCGGCGCCATTTCCGGGGATCGCGGGGCAGCTGAGCCAGCATGGCATCCGCGTCACCGGAATCGTGTCCGGCGACGCCGGTTGCCTCGATGCGAACCTCGCCAGGACCGCCGTCGGGTTCGACGCGTCCGGGCTCGACCAGGCGACGCCCGTCCGGATCCACGTGTTCATCTTCAAGGACCGAGCGACGTACGAGCGCCTGCGCTCGGCGATCGACGCGTGCGCCGCGTCGTTCGTCAGCGACCCCGCGACCTACGAGTCGGTCGAGACCTCGCCGTACGTCATGGCCGGCCAGGGACCATGGGGTGCGACGTTCAAGGACAACATCCGGGCCGCGATCACGGAGGTCGCCGGATCCGGTAACTGACCCGCTCCGCATTGCACTCGCCCGGACCGGGGCCGTCGGCCGCTGATCCGGCGGCGTCACACGAAGATTGAGTCACCCGGACATGGATCGCGCCCATACCCTGTGAGTGCCCGACCTGGTCGGGTGCCGCAAGGGCGGAACGGGCGTGGATGCCGAGTTGATCGGACGGGCGCAACACGGTGACGAGGAGGCCTTCGCGAGCCTCGCCGTCGGCGCGGGCGACCGCCTCCACGCGGTGGCGCACAGGATCCTGCGCGACACCGACCTCGCCGAGGACGCGACGCAGCAGGCGCTGCTCGCCATCTGGCGGGACCTTCCGCAGCTCCGCGACCCGGCGCGCTTTGACGCCTGGTCGTACCGGCTCCTCGTCCGCGCCTGCTACGCCGAGGGACGCCGGGCCCGGCAATGGACGCCCAACCTCCACATCCTGCCGGCCGATTCGCCGGCCGGGGAGGATCTGAGCTCGGTCGTCGATCGCGACCAGCTCGAGCGCGGGTTCCGCCGGCTCTCCATCGACCATCGGGCAGTGGTGGTCCTCCATCACTACCTCGACCTGCCGCTCGACGAGGTCGCCGACGTCGTCGGCGTCCCCGTCGGCACGGTCCGATCCCGTTTACACCACGCGATGCGCGGCCTGCGCGCGGCCCTCGAGGCCGACGCCCGACCTGCGGCGCGGGAGGTTGCCCAGTGAGCACCGATCGCGACGTCACCCGCATCGTTCGGTCGTGGTTGGAGGAGGGCGTCTCGGCGCTCCCGGACCGCGTCCTGGACACCGTGCTCGACCAGCTCCCCGCGACCCCCCAGCGCCGTGCCTGGTGGCCGGCGCGGAGATTGCTCGACATGAACATCCCGGCTCGACTCGCCGTGGCGGCCGCGGCCGTGTTCGCGCTCGCCGTGATCGGCGCGATCGCCATTCCCAAGGGCGGAGGTGTCGGCGGATCCGGCCCGAGCCCGACAGTAACTCCGTCGCCCAGTCCCCCGCCCGTGGCGGTACCGCTCGGCGATCTGGCGCCCGGGGCGACGTATTTCTGGGACGACCCGTGCTGCGTCGGCGCGGGGCGGATCAGCTTCACGATGCCCGCCACGGGCTGGTTTACCTTCGACCCGATCTTTCTCGGAAAGGGCACCCGCAATCCCGATCACTTTGACCTCTACATCAGCCCGCATCTGGTCGGGAACCTCTACACCGGTGGCTGCCATTGGCGTAATACCGCGCTCGATCCACCCGTCGGACCGACGGTCGATGACCTCGCGACGGCGCTGAACGCCCAGGCCGGGCCTGGTGCCTCGCCGCCGACCGACGTGGATGTCGGCGGTCATCTCGGCAAGAAGGTCGAACTGTCAATACCGGCGAATCTCGACGTCAGCACGTGCGATTCCGATGGCACCTTTCCGATCTTCGGTCGGTGGAACGCCGGCTCGAACGGCGCCGCGCCGTGGACATACGGCAACGGGCAGCACAACACGGTCTACATCGTCGATGTCGACGGTTCGCGCCAGGTGATCGACACGATGTACCTGCCGGGCACGTCGGCTGCAGAGCGAGCCGAGATCGACCAGATCGTCGCGTCGATCCATTTCGAAAAGCGCCCGGCCAGCCCGTCCCCATCCCCTTGAACCGACCCTAGACGACGCGCAGGTCCAGCAGCTTGCGAGCGATCACGAGCCGCTGGACCTGGCTCGTCCCCTCCCCGATCTCGGTCAGCTTCGCGTCGCGCAGGTAGCGCTCGACCTTGTACTCCTCGACGTAGCCGTAGCCGCCGTGGACCTGGACCGCGGCATTCGTCACTCGGCTCGACACCTCGGACGCGTAGAGCTTCGCCTGGGCGCCCGCGACGGTGTAATCGCGATGCTGGTCCTTGAGCCAGGCCGCCCGATAGACCAGTGCGCGGGCGGCCTCGATCTCGGTCGCCATGTCGGCGATCATGAAGGCGACGCCCTGGAACGTCCCGATCGCCCGCCCGAACTGGCGGCGCTCCTTGCTGTAGGCGGCCGCCGCCTCGTACGCCCCCTGGGCGATCCCGAGGGCCATCGCCGCAATCGAGATCCGGCCGCCATCGAGCACCTTCAGGAACGTCCGGAAGCCCCGACCCTGGTCGCCGAGGAGGTTGCCGGCCGGGATCCGGGCGCGATCGAAGATCAGCTCGCCGGTCGCCGACGCATGCAGGCCCATCTTGTCCTCGAGCCGGCCGATCGAGAAGCCGGCCGTGTCGGCGGGCACGATGAAGGCACTGATCTCGGCGTCGCCCTTCTCGGTCTCGCCGGTCTTCGCGGTGATGACGTACGTCCCGGCCTGGCCGGCGTTCGTGATGAAGCGCTTGCCGCCGTCGATCACCCAGCTGTCGCCGTCGGGCGTCGATTCGCGGCGGGCGGTCGTCCGCGTCCCGCCCGCATCCGAGCCGGCTCCGGGCTCGGTCAGCCCGTACGCCCCGAGGACCGCCCCGGACGCGAGCGGCCGGAGGTAGCGCTCCTTCTGCTCGGCGGTGCCGGCGATCATCAGCGGCCCGCAACCGAGCGAGGTGTGGGCCGCGACGATGATCCCGAGCGAGCCCCAGACGCGGCTGATCTCCTCCACGGCGATCGCGTAGGCGAGCGTGTCCATACCCGCGCCGCCATCCTCCTCGGCAACCGGGATCCCGAGCCAGCCCATCGCGCCGAGCCGGCGGACGATGTCGGACGGAAAGCGGTGCGCCCGTTCGTGCTCGTCGATGACCGGTGCGACCTCCGCCTCCATGAAGTCGCGGACCGTCGAGCGGAGGAGGACGTGCTCGGGCGAGAGGTCGAGGTCCATCGCCGCGAGGGTAGCACCGGGTCGGCGGCGGCGGCCACGTCGGCGTCTCAGCACCCGTGCTCGGGGAGTCGCGCTGGCCAGCGCGCCTGCGGGCGGCCGGTGCTAGCCTTCGATGCATGGACCCGGCCGCCGATCACGCCGCTTCCGTCCTGGCCTCGCCGAACCCCCCGGCGTCCGCGTCCGGTTCGCCGCGCACCCTGCGCCGCGAGATCCTCGAACGGCTTCGTCGCGAGGGGCCCGCCTCGCCCGACCAGCTCGCGAGCGCGATCGGGGCGAGCCGGACCGGTGTTCTCCAACAGCTCCGCGCGCTCGAGGAGACCCATTTCGTCAGCCGCCAGACGGTCCGCCATGGAGTCGGCCGACCTCGCCACCTGTACGACGTCACGCCCGCCGCCCAGGAGCTCTTTCCGTCGAATTACGACGGCCTTGCGGCCGGGCTCCTTGCCGCGATCGGCGCGGTCGGCGGCGACAGCCTCATCGAGCAGGTCTTCCAGGCGAGACGGCGGCAGATCGGCGACCGCGTCCGGCGCGAGCTGGACGATCGGGTCGGCCCGGGAGCGCCGTTCATCGAGCGGGTCCGCGAGCTGGCGGTCATCCAGGACGAGCTCGGCTATCTCGCGGACACCGCGGTCGAGCCGGACGGCACGATCCGACTGCGCGAGCACAACTGCGCGATCCTCGACGTCGCTCGCGGCCAGCGCTCCGCCTGTGACGCGGAGCTCGACCTGTTTCGCGAGGTCCTCGGTGCCGACGTCGTCCGAGAGACCCACATCGCGAGCGGCGACCGGTGCTGCTCGTACCGAATCGTGGAACGGGCCGGGGACTAGGACGCGGCGCCGACGCTAGGCCTCTTCGCGCTCCACGGCGACGCGCGTCGCCGGCTCCAGGCGGGCCGCCGGCACCTCGGAGACGTTCGGGACGAACGATGCCGCGAGCGACGTGGCCGCGGCGACCTCCTGGTCGTCGACCGTCAGGATCCCGTACCGACCAAGCGACGCCATCTCGTCGCGGATGTAGGTCTTGAGCATCTCCGGCCCGTCGGTGTTGATCGTGAATCGGATCTCGTTCCGCCGGAACGTGTCGAAGATCCAGCGGAACTCGTCCCAGCCGGAGACGACGCGGGTGTTCAGGTTGGAGCTCGGGCAGATCTCGAGGACGATCCCCCGCTCGCGGATCATCGCCATCGCCCGCGGGTCGTAGGCGGCCTTCACGCCATGCCCGATCCGGTCGGGCTCGAGCAGCTCGACGACCCGGGCGACCTCGTCGACCGGGCCCGCCTCGCCCGTGTGGACCGTCAACCCGAGCCCGAACTGGCGCGCCCGGCGGTACAGCCGGCGGAAGTCAGCGACGCGGAATGTGGCCGACTCGGGGCCGGCGATGTCGATCCCGACGACGCCGCGATCGCGCCAGGAGATGGCCTTCTCGACGATGATCTCGTTGAGCTCGAACGGGAAAGCACGGTCGAGGCAGAAGATCAGGCCCGGCTTGACGGGGTACTCGAGGCTCGCCCGGTCCATCCCGCGGGTCGCCGCGGCGATGATGTGGTCGAGGTCCTGCTCGCCGCCGCGGTTGCGCTTCATCGGGTTGAAGCGGAGCTCCGTCGTGGTGACGTTGTTCTTGCGGTAGGCGCCGCCGACGACCTCGTACACGGCGCGCTCGACCGCGATCGGCGAGCTCTGGATCAGCTCGGTCCAATGGAAGAGCTGGAGATAGCCGTCGAAGCTCCGGTTCCGCTTCTCCGACACCGTGATCGTCTCGCGGAACTCCCAGTAGTCGCGTGTCGGGAGCTTGATCCCCTGGGCGTGGGCGATGCTCCACATGATCGCCGGGGTCACGGCGCCGCCGAGATGGCAGTGCAGCTCGGCGAGCGGGATCTTGCGCGAGAGCTGGCGGACCATCGGGCTCAGGATAGCGGAGACGATCGACGTGACGTTCGGTCAGGCCGAACGCGACGCCGGGACCTGATGCTCGGGTGCGCCGAAGCCGAGCGAGGCGAGGTCGAGCTGCACATCCTCGGCGGGGCGCGCCTCCGGCAGAATCCGAACGCGACGGCGATCGCCGACGGCGAACCGGTCGCGGAGCTCGGCCACCTCGCGGCGGACCGGCTCGACGTCGATGTTGCCGAGATAGGCGCGGCCCGCGTACAGCCGCTCGTACCGCGGCAGGAGCTCCGGCCAGTCGCGAGCGAGGCTGGCGAGAAAATGCTCCCGGGTCCCGGGCCGGAGATTGAGGAGCGCCGTCCAGATCGAGGTGGCACCGGCATCCCGCGCGGCGCGCACGACATCCGCGAGAAGATCGGGCCGGTCCGACAGGCCGGGCAGGATCGGGGCCATGCCCACACCGACGTCGATGCCCGCGTCGACGAGGCGGGTCAGCGCGCGCAGGCGTTGCCGCGGCGGCGCGGTGCCCGGCTCGGTCGTCCGCCAGATCCGGTCGTCGAGGGTCGGGATCGAGATGCTGATCGACACCGATGCGCGGCGCGACGCCTCGGACAGGACGTCGATGTCCCGCACGATCATCGGCCCGCGGGTGATGATCGAGAGCGGATTGCGCGCCGCGGCCAGGGCCTGGATGCAGCCGCGGGTGAGGCGGAACCGGCCTTCGGCGGGCTGGTACGGGTCGGTCGCGGCGCCGATCACCACGGCCTCGCCCTTCCACGACCGCCGGCCGAGCTCGGCCCGAAGGACCTCGGCGATGTTCGTCTTGACCCGGATCGACGTCCCGTATCGGTCGTCCCAGGGCCGGTCGGCTCGCTTCTCGAAGCCGCGGACGTAGCAGAACGTGCAGCGGTGGACGCAGCCCATGTACGGGTTCAACGACCAGCCGAACGGCATGCCGGTCACGCGATTGAGGGCGGACCGGCAGGGCTCCTCGCGATACGTTGCGACCATGGCCCAGAATAGAACGGACGTTCTGATTTGTCGATGCCCGGCGAGCGAGGCGCCCGTCGTCAGCGGACGCAGACCGTGTACTGACGCTCGGTCCGGGTCGGCCCCGCACCGATCGTCGCCAGCAACGCGTACGGACGTGCGGCGATCCCGCCCGCCGGCAGCGCGATCATGGAGAGCCCGTCCAAGACCTCGGTCGCGAACCGGATCGGGACATCGACGCGGCGGATCGTGTCGATCGGAACGAGCCGCAGGTCGCGGATGTCGTCGGCCGGGTTCGTCCGCAGAGCGATCATTTCGTCGGTCGACCGGACCCGGGCGAGGCCGCCGCAGGTCCCGTCGCCGTCGCCGCCGCCGAGATCGGCGTCTGTGACGCTCGGCCCCGAAGAGGGCCTCGACGATGTCGACCGGAGGATGCCGTCGAGATCCCTGATCTGGACGAGGGCCTGCCTGGGTCGGACGGGCGGCTCGCCCGGCAGGATCTCGAATGTCCAGGTCGACGCACCCGCTCGGCCGTTCGCGTCGCGGAATGCGACGATCAGGTGGTAGAGGCCGTCGGCGAGGGCCAGCCCGGGCGGCGGCACGAGAGTGACCGCGGGCCCGATCGTTGTCCCGTGGCCGTCGAGGCCGCGAACCTCCACGATCCGCGTGGGAGGGATGTCCATCGCCGGCGACACTCGCTCCAGCTCCGCGGTGATGACCGTCTGACCGGGCGCGAGCAAGACCCCCACGCCGTCGATCGGGTCGCCCACGATTCTGCCGAGGTGCGCGTCCAGCCCCGGCGCGGTCACCGGCCCGAGCCACGCCTGGGCCTCGTTCAGCGGCGGGCCCGACTCGACGGCGACCCGCTCCACGCTCGACGGGCCGAACGCGAACAGGCCCGGCGGAAACGTCGACAGGGCCTGGAGGACCGCGATCGACGACGCGGCGCCGGGCGTCGGCTGCTGCTGCGGCGGCGAAGCATCACCCTGGATGTGGGTGATCACCTGGATCACGCGCCGGGCGACGAGGATGTCGATCTGGTAGTCGCCGGTCGGCCAGCCGTCGGCGATCGCGGCGTCTCGAGGATCCGGCAGCCACAGCCATGAACCCGCCTCGGGCCCAGGGATCGGGATGGGCAGGACACGGTGCGCCCCGGCTTCGCCGTCGATCCTCCAGAACCGCACGTCGAGCGCGAGCGTGTCACGCGGCGTCGTCATCTCGACGGCCCTGACCGTCACGCCTGGGGCCCCGACGCCGCGCTCGAGGCCGAGTGTCGGGTTCGGAAATGCCGAGTCGGTCGGGACGGCGAGCGGCTGCCAGGTGTCGCGTAGCGCGGTCGCGCCGGGCTCGCGCCTCGTGCCGTCCAGCACGAGCGCGCGGATGCCCCACTCGTCGTGGCCGGCGGCGGACGCGACCAGGGACTCCGCCGCGCCCGAATCCGAGGGCGCGATCGGGAATGCGAACGGATTTGGCGGCGGCGGCGCGGCTAGGAACGGTGCCGTAGCTGGGGGGAGCCGGCTCGCGGTCGACCCGGCCTGCCAGGGCTTCACGAGCGCGGTCGCGACGAAGGCGACCGCGACGGCAGCCACGAGGATCGCCAGGCGGGGCCTTCGAGCGCCCACCCGCACCGGATCGATCCGCAGACCGGGATCCGGTCCGATCCGACCCGCCAGGTCGTCGTTCATGGCCTTGCGGCCAGGCTCAGCTCGCGGCGGGGACGACCCGCCCGTCGGCGTCGAGGGTCGCCTGGCGGCGTCGGAGGGCCTTGAGCTCCGCACCCGGGACCTGGTCGCGGGCGTGGTAGCTGGAGCGCACGAGTGGCGCCGATTCGACGTGCTTGAACCCGAGCGCGAGCGCTTCGCGCTTGATGTCGGCGAACTCGTCGGGGTGGTAGTAGCGCTCGAGCGGCAGGTGCTTCTCCGACGGGCGGAGGTACTGGCCGACGGTGAGGATGTCGACGTCGTTACCGCGAAGCGCCTCGAACGCCTCGGTCAGCTCCTCGCGGGTCTCGCCGAGCCCCACCATCAGCGAGCTCTTCGTGTGAACCGCGTACCCGATCTCGACGGCCATCTCTTTCGCCCGGCGGAGGACATAGAGGCTCCGATCCCAGCGGGCGCGCTTCCGTACGGGCTTCTGGAGGCGCTTCACCGTCTCCAGATTGTGATTGAGGATGTCGGGCCGGGCGTCCATGACGGTCCGCAACCGGTCGTCGGCGCCGTCGAAGTCCGGGATCAGGACCTCGATCCCCATGCCGGGGCTGGTCTCGCGCATCGCGAGGATCGTCTCGGCGAAGATCCGCGAGCCGCCGTCGGGCAGGTCGTCACGGGCGACGCTCGTCACGACGACATGCTCCAGGCGCATGGCCCCGACCGCCTCGGCGACGCGCCGCGGCTCGTCGTCGTCGAACCACGTCGGCCGGCCGGTCTTGACCGCGCAGAACCCGCACGCCCGGGTGCAGGTGTCGCCGAGGATCATGATCGTCGCCGTCCGCTGGTCCCAGCACTCCCCGATGTTCGGGCAACGGGCCTCTTCGCAGACCGTGTTGAGGTTCAGGCCCCGGAGGAGGCCCTTGAGGTCGTGGTAGTTCTCGCCCGACGGCAGCCGGGCCTTGATCCAGTCGGGGTGCCGACGGAGCGGCGTGACCGAGCCGCCCATCGCGATCGTCTCCGGCGCAGCCGAGCCGTGATGCGGGCTCGAGCCCCGCGGCGTGAACATCGGAAGCTCGCGTGCCATCGGAGCGAGTGTAGTCAGGCGGCCCGGTTCGCGCCGACACCGAACGTGTCGCGGAAGCCGGTCTCGACATCGCGGGTCGTGAATCCCAGCTCGGCTTCCGCCTTCGCCGGCGAGAACAGATAGGTGACGCCGGACGAGGCGGCCACGACCTCCCGAAGGTTCGGCTGGCCGATCAGCGATCCGAGCGGAGTCATGGCTCGGAGGAGCCCGTCGGGGAGGCGCAGCCACGGGAGGCGATGACCGCCGAGCCTCGCGGCAATCTCCTCCGCCTCGCCGAGCGACGCGGCCGGGCCGCTGAGGTTGTACGCCTCGCCGACACGGCCGCGATCGAGCGAGGCGACGATCCCTTGGGCGAGGTCGTCGGCGTGGACGAGGCCGATCCGGACGCCCTCGAGCGCTCGGTAGCGGAGCCTGCCCGCGTGGGCGAGCCGCAGCTGCTCGCCGAAGCCCGTCCGGTCGCCGGGGCCGTAGACCTGACTCGGCAGGACGATCACGATCGGCGCACCCGACGCGATGCGCCGCTCGGCGAGCTCGTGGGCGCGGAATTTCGTCTCGTCGTACCAACTGAGGAAGCCCTCGCCGAGATCGCGGCGGTAGATCTCGTCGACCGTCCGGCCGTGTGTGTTGCCGTAGACGTTGCCGGTCGACACGTAGACGAGCCGCGGGATGGCGGCGGCGTCCGCGGCATCGAACGCCCTGGTCGCGGCTCCGACGTTGGCGTCCCACATCGCGTCGCGCTCGAATGGCGGGATCCCGATCCGGTAACTGCCGGCTGCGTGGATGAGCCCGTCTGCGCCGCGCAGGATCGCGGACAGGCGGGCGACGCCCGACAAGTCGTTCTCGACGAGCTCCGCGCCCATCTCCGCGAGGAACTGCGCCCGGCGCGGGTCCCGGACCACCGCGACGACCGTGTCGTCGCGCTGCCGAAGGAGCCGCACGACGGCGCGGCCGACGAGACCGGCCCCGCCGGTGACGACGACTCGCATCCGCTAGTAGATCGCGGTGTCGGGTCCGACGCCCTCGAGCCAGGCCTTGATGTCGCGCAGGAGCGCCGCGCCACCGGCGCCGTCGTTCGCCCGATGGTCGACGCCGAGGACCATGTTCATGATCTGGCGGATCGCGATGACGTCGCCGTCCGGCGTCGAGACCACGACGGGGCGCTTCGTGATCGCCTCCATGGTCACGATCCCGACCTCTGGGACGTTGAGGATCGGCATGACCATGTTCGTCCCGAGATAGCCGGTGTTGTCCACCGTGAACGTGCCGCCGCCGAAGTCGTCGACCCGGAGCTTGTTCGCCTTGGCTCGTGCGGCCACGTCGGCGATCGCGACGTTGAGGCCGTGGATCGAGAGCTGGTCGGCGTCGCGGATGACGGGCACGATCAAGCCATCTTCGACGGCGACGGCCACCCCGATGTTCACGCGGCGCTTGGCCATCAGCCCCTGCTCGGTCCAGATCGCGTTGAAGGTCGGCGTCTTCTTGAGGGCGACGGCGACGGCCTTGACCACGAACGGAACGAAGCTGAGCCCAATCCCCTCCTTGGCCTGGTAGCCGCCCTTGGTCCTGTCGCGGAAGGCGACGAGGTGGGTCGCGTCGATCTCCATCTGGACGTAGGCGTGCGGCGCCTGAAGCGACCGGGTCATCTGGGCCGCGATGCCCTTCCGCATCTGGGTCAGGGGGACGAGGACTTCGTCGACGCCGGCCGGGAATTCGATGCCGGGCGCGGCCTTGACCGCGGCGCCCGGGGCGGCGGCCGGCCGGGCCGGAGGCGCCGGCGCCGAGGCGGCCGCATGAGCCGGCGCCGGAGCAGGTGGCGCGACGGCCGCAGGCGCAGTCGCTGCTGCCTTGCCGCCGGAGCCGTTGCCGCCCGCTGACGCTGAGGCAACCACGCCGCCGACGGTCTGGCCACCGACCGGCTGCCCGGTTCGCTGCGATTCGACGTAATTCGTCACGTCCTCGCGGGTGATCCGCCCGCCGCCCCCCGTGCCGACGATCTGGGCGGCGGTCAGGCCATGCTCACGGAGCAGGCGACGCACCGCCGGTGTCATTCGGGCGTCAGGGTTGCCGGGGGCATCGGCGGGTTCGGCGGCGACGGCCGTCGGGGAGGGGCCGGCGCTCGCCGCGACGCGGTCGGCGCCGGGCTCGTCCGCGGCTCGCTCGGCGCGCTCGTCCGAGCCCGCCGGCCCGTCGGCCGGCGTGTAACGGGGGGCCTCGGCGGGCGCCGCGCTCGGCGCCTCCGGAGCTGCCACGGCCTGCGTTGCCACCGCTGCCGGCGTCGCGTCGGCGCGCTTCGCGTCGGCGGGCTTCGCGTCGGCCGTCCCGCCGGCGACCGCGTCGTCGGCCGTCTCGATGATGGCGATGTCGGCGTTGTTCGGGACCGTCGCGCCCTCCTCGGCGAGGATCTCGCGGAGGATCCCGGCAAACGGCGAGGGGACCTCGGCGTTCACCTTGTCGGTGATCACCTCGACGAGCGGCTCGTACTGTTCGACCGTGTCACCGGGTTGCTTGAGCCACTTGCCGATCGTCCCCTCGGCCACGCTCTCGCCGAGCTGGGGCATCGTCACCTTGGCCACTGTCGTTCCTCCCGCTCGCCGGGCGGATCGTGTCCGCCATCGCGTCGTTCGGCGCCTAGTGTCGCGCATCGAGCCCCGATGCGCGTCGACGACCGAGCGTGGCAGACTCCGCCGATGCGGCGTCCGTTCAGCCAGGTCGACGTGTTCACCTCGATTCCGTACCGCGGCAACCCGGTCGCGGTCGTCCACGACGCGGCGGGAATCGACGACGCGGCGATGCTCCGGTTCGCCAGGTGGACAAACCTGTCCGAGACGACGTTCCTCCTGCCGCCCACCGATCCCGCGGCCGATTATCGGATCCGGATCTTCACGCCGGTCTCCGAGATTCCGTTCGCGGGCCATCCGACACTCGGCTCATGCCACGCCTGGCTGGAGGCGGGCGGCGGTGCGCGCGATGCCGGGTTGATCATTCAGGAGTGTGGCTCCGGGCTCGTTCGGGTCCGGCGCGGAGCGGACGGCGACCTCGCCTTCGAGGAGCCGCCTCTCCTACGGGGCGGGCCCGTCGACGAGCCGACGCTCGAGCGGATCACGACCGGGCTCCGCATCCCGCGCGACTGGATCGTCGACGCCGAATGGGCCGACAACGGGCCGGGCTGGGTCGCGATCCTCCTGTCGTCCGCGATGGAGGTCCTCGCGATCGACCCGGGGACCGTCGACCTCGACATCGGCGTCGTGGGGCCGTACGCGCCGGGCGCGGAGGCAGCCTTCGAGGTCCGGGCCTTCTTCCCGTTGAACGGGGCAACGGTCGAGGACCCGGTGACCGGCAGCGTCAACGCGTCGATCGCCTCGTGGCTCACTCGGTCGGGTCGGGCGACGCCGCCCTACCTCGTCACGCAGGGGCGGGCACTGGGGCGCGACGGGCGGGTCCTCGTGACCATGGACGACGCGGTGACGATCTGGGTCGGCGGGTCATCGGTCACCTGTGTCCGGGGCGAGGTGGAGCTGTGAGGCGCGCGACGCGAACCTGACGCCACCTGTCCGGTCGATCGGCCATGATCGACCGATGCCGAAGACGGTCGCGCCACCGGCGCACTCCACGACGTGGCCGCAGGTGCTGGCCCTCAGGCTCCGGCGCCAGGGCGTCATCGAGCGGGCGTCCGCGGGGCGGCTCGTCGACGTCGTCGGGCGGATGGTCGGTCTCCACGCCCAGGTGATGAGCTTGGCCGAGCTCCAGGCCGCGGCCCGCGTCGACGGCCTCCGCCCGGCCGACGTCCGGGCCGCGCTCTGGGAGAACCGCGCGCTCGTTAAGGTCTGGGCCTTCCGCCAGACGCTCCATTTGCTCACCGCCGGCGACCTGGCCGAATTCGTGGTCGCCGCCCGGAGCCTCGAGCGCTGGCACACCCCCGCGTGGCTGCGCTACTTCAAGATGACCGAGGAGGGCGTCGCCGAGGTGATCGACGCGATCGGCGACGCCCTCGGCGACCGGCCGATGACGCGGGTGGAGGTCGTCGACGCGGTGGTCGAGCGCGTCCGCCGGCCGCACCTCCGCGACGACATGCTGACCGGCTGGGGGACCTTCCTGGGCCCGGCCGCGCAGCGAGGCAAGCTTGTCTTCGGGCCCTCGGAGGGACGCAATGTCGCGTTCGTCGATCCGTCGGACTGGCTCGGCCGCAGGATCGTGCCGGCCGACAACCCGCGCGCAGCCGAGCAGGCGCGGGGACGCCTGATCGCGCGATATCTCGGGGTGTTCCCGGGCTCGAGCCGGGAGATGGTCGGCCGCTGGTGGGGCGGCCGCACCGCGGTGACCAAGGCACTCCAGATGGTGCCCGTCCCGCTGGTCGAGATCGACGTGGAAGGCACTCGCGGGCTGGTCCACGCGGACGACGTGGCCGCCCTCGCCAGCGTCGTCCCGGAGCACGCGGCGCGCCTGCTCCCCGGCTTCGATCCGTTCACGAACGAGCTGCCGCGGCGGGTCGATCGCGTGCTGACGCCGGCCGATCACAACGCGGTCCATCGGACGGCCGGCTGGGTGACGCCCGTCGTAGTGATCGACGGGCGAATCGGCGGCACGTGGGAAATCGAGAACGGCAAGGCCGGCGCGGGATCCGTCATCGTCCGGCCGTTTTTCCGCTGGCGCGGCGGGGCTCGCAAGGAGCTCGAACCGGAAGTCGACCGGATCGCCGCGTTCCTCGACCGGCCGCTGCGCCTCGAGGTCCGATCAGTGGGGTGACCGGCCCACGATTCGCTGGCTCAGCCGACGATCCGGAGGCCGACCGGAGTCGGCTCCACCCGGAACGCCGGGTCGGCCGTCTCGTCGGTCAGCGGCGTCGCCCGGCCGCCGCCTCCGCGAGGGCCCGGAAGCCCGTCACGCCGCGCGCCGTGAGGTCCTCGAGCTCGGTGAACAGCGCATCATCGACCTTGGTGAAGTTGAAGCAGGCCTTGCCCTGCATCCGCTTCCGGAGCTCAGGGGACAGCCCTGCCGCGAGCTCGGGCGAGGCGTAGACCGGCATGAGGTAGTAGCTGACGTAGGCCTTGCCGACGCGGGTGCCGGCGACGTAGCCCCACGGCTGACCCTCGAGGCCAGGGACCTCCACGGCGACGCCGCCCGGGCCGTCCCTGGTGACCGCGAGGTCGCCGCGATTTCTGAGGATGATGTCCCGCAGCCGATCGTGGACCGCGGTGAAGTCGGTCACCCTGTCGCCTCGGCGTCAGCGGGCGGCTCGATGATCGCGCTCAGACGGTCGCGGACGGCGTCGACATCGCGCATCTCAGGTGCCTTCGATCGATGTGGTGGCGCCGGAGTAGACCGCGTACGCACGCGCCATCAGCTCCTCCACCTCCGGAAGCAGGACCTCGTCGCCGGGTCGGAGCGTGAAGAGCGCGTCACCGCTCTTTCGCTTGAGCAGCGTGGGCGAGACGCCATCGAGCATTCCCGCATTCGCCTTGATCGGCAGCAGCATCAGCTTGACCAAGCCCTTGCCCGGGCGCACCCCAGCGAACCAGTCGTGCGCGCGGGCGCCGGGCCGATGCAGGACCTGGATGCCGTAGATCTCGGCACGCTCGAGCGGGCCCTCGTACCGCGCGAGCATGGACTGCAGCGCCGTTTCGAGCTCGGCGGCGTCCACCTGGATCAATACGCCGCGAGCTTGCGGATGGCGTTGGCGATCTTCTCCGGGTTCACCATGAACCAATCCTCGAGGACGTGGTTGTAGGGGACGCCCGGGACGTCCGGTCCCGCGATCCGCGTCACCGGCCCGTCGAGGTAGTCGAAGGCCTCCTCGCCGACCATCGCCGCGACCTCAGCCCCGTAGCCACCGAACCGGTTGTCCTCGTAGACGACGAGACACTTGCCGGTCTTGCGGACGGAGTCGAGAACGGTCTCCTTGTCGAGCGGCCGGAGCGTCCGGAGGTCGACGACCTCGACGCTGATCCCGTCATCCGCGACGCGGTCGGCTGCCTCGAGGGCGTAATGGGCCATCAGGCCGTAAGCGATGACCGTCACCTGGGATCCTGGGTGGGTGATCTGGGCCTTGCCGAGCGGGACGCTGTACTCGCCGTCGGGGACATCGCCACGGACGCTCCGGTACATCTTCTTGTGCTCGAAGAAGAGCACCGGGTCGTCGTCGCGGATGCTACTGCGGAGCAGGCCCTTGGCGTCGTGGGGGGTCGACGGGATCACGACCTTGAGCCCCGGCACATGGGTGTAGAACGCCTCGACCGACTGGGAGTGGTAGAGCGCGCCGTGGACGCCGCCGCCGTACGGGGCGCGGACGACCATCGGGGCGCTGTAGCCGTTGTTCGATCGGTAGCGAAGGCGCGCCGCCTCCGACACCAGCTGGTTGAACGCCGGATGGATGAAATCGGCGAATTGGATCTCGGCGATCGGCCGCAGGCCGCCGATCGCGGCCCCGATGGACGTGCCGATGATCTGGCTCTCGGTCAGCGGCGTGTCGATGACCCGGTCGTCGCCGAAGTCGGCCCAGAGGCCGTCGGTCGCGAGGAAGACGCCGCCCTTCTTGCCGACGTCCTCGCCGAGGATGATCACGTTCTCGTCGCGGGTCATCTCCTCGCGGAGCCCGTCGCGGATCGCCTCGATGAACGTCTTGAGCGGCATCAGTCGGCGATCTCGGGCGGAAGCTCGGCCGCATCGGTCGCCGCCTCGGCATGCTCGCCCAACCCCCACGGGGGCGGTGTCTCGGACGGCCAGTCCTCGGCGTAGACCCACTTCATCGCGGTCGACGGGCTGGGATCAGGCTGGGCCTCGGCGTACTCGGTCGCGTCATGGACGGCGGCCTTGATCTCGGCGTCGATCCGCGTCTCGGCATCCGGCGTCAAGATACCCGCTTCGACCAGCTGAGCCCGGAACTTGGGCACGGGGTCCAGGGACCGGTCGGCGGCGAGCTCCTCCTCGGAGCGGTACTTCGTCTGCTGGTCGTCGCTCGAGTGACCGGTCAGGCGGGTGACCTTGGCCTCGATCAGGGACGGCCCGTCGCCCGCGCGCGCCCGCTCGACCGCCGTGCGCGCGGCCGCGTAGCAGGCGAGCACGTCGGCCCCGTCCACGGTCACGCCCGGGATTCCGTATCCGGCTGCTCGCCGGGCGACGCTCGAGCCCGCGACCTGACGGGCGAGCGGGACCGAGATGGCGTAGCCGTTGTTCTCGACGATGAAGATGAACGGCAGCTTGTGGATCGCGGCGAAGTTCAGGCCCTCGTGGACGTCGCCCTGGTTCGACGAGCCCTCGCCCATGATCGTCATCGCGACCTGGCCCGTTTTCCTGATCTTGGCCGCCAGCGCCAGCCCGACCGCGTGGAGCAGCTGCGTCGCGACCGGCGACGACACGGAAACGAGGTTGTGCTCATGCGAGCCGTAGTGCCCGGGCATCTGGCGACCGCCGGACGATGGGTCCGACGCGGTGGCGTACTGCGCCGTCATGATGTCGCGCGGGCTCATCCCGAAGGTCAGGCACGTGGCGATCGAACGGTAGAAGGGCGCGATCCAGTCCTTGCCCTTCTCGAGCGCCCAGGTGATCCCGACCTGGGCACCTTCGTGACCCTGACCGCTGATCACGAACGGGATCCGGCCCGCTCGATTGAGGATCCACATCCGCTCGTCGACAGCGCGCGCGAGCGCGACGAGCCGGTACATCTCGAGGAGGTCGTCGCTGGAGAGGCCGAGCTCGGACCCGAGCGGGCTCTTCTTGCCAGCGGCGGAGCGCTCGCTGACCGCCATCAGAAGTTGATCGACCGCCCGTCGACGGCCATCGCGGCCTCGCCGAGGACCTCCGAGAGCGTGGGATGGGCGTGGGTCGCGCCACCGATCTCCCACGGCACGGCCTCGAGCTCGAAGGCGACCGAAGCTTCCGCGATCAGGTCGGTCGCATGCGGGCCGATGATGTGGACGCCGAGGGTCTCATCCGTTTCCTTGTCGGCGACGACCTTGGCGAAGCCCTCGTACTCGCCGCCGATGATCGCTTTGGCGATCGCCTGGAACGGGACCTTGCCGATCTTGATCGGCCGGCCGCGCTCCTCGGCCTGCTGCTGGGTCAGTCCGATCGAGGCGATCTCGGGGCGGCAGTACGTCGCCCGTGGCTGCTTGACGTAATCGACGGGGTGAACGTCCTTGTCGCCGGCGATGATGTGGGCCGCGACGATTCCCTCGTGGGCGGCAGTGTGGGCGAGCATGAGCCCGCCGACGACGTCGCCGATCGCGTAGACGTGCTGCTCTTTTGTCCGCATCCGGCCGTCGACCTTGATGAAGCCCTTCTCGACCTCGACCTTCGTCGTCTCGAGCCCGATCTCCTCGACGTTCGTCGCCCGGCCGGCCGCGACCAGCATCTGTTCCGCGCGCAGCTCCTGCTGGTCCTTGCCCTCCGGCCCGACCATCAGGCAGACGCCCTGCTTCGTCACGTCGACCTTCGTCGAATCGAACCGGGCGTTCGTCATCACGGTCATGCCTCGCCGGGTGAAGCTCCGCTCGAGCGTCTGGCTGACCTCGCGATCCTCGAGGGGCACGATCTGCGGGAAGTACTCGAGCAGGGTCACCTTCGTCCCGAGGTCGTGGTACATCGAGGCGAACTCGCAGCCGACCGCGCCGGCCCCGACGATCACGATGTCCGTCGGGATCGACGTCGCGCGGAGGACGTCGTCGCTCGTCAGGATCCGATCGCCGTCCGGTTCCAGACCGGGCAGCGACTTCACCCGCGAGCCCGTCGCAAGGATCACGTCGGTCGCCTGGAGAACGCGATCTCCGCCCTTGCCTGGCGTCCCGTCGTCGCCGGGCTGGGTGACGCGGATCTTGGCGGGACCCTCGAGCCGGCCGCGGCCGGCGATCCAGGTGACCTTGTTCTTGTCGATGAGGGTCTTGAGCCCGGTCCACATCCGCTTCACGACCTGGTCCTTGCGGGCCGCCATCTGGACGTAGTCGATGCCGGTCTCACCCGGGATCGTCAGGCCGTAGTCCTTGGCGTGACGGACGTGCTCCACGAAGCCGGCCGACTCGAGCAGGGCCTTGGTCGGGATGCAGCCGCGATGGAGGCACGTCCCGCCGATCTTGTCCTCGTCGACGAGGGCGACCTTGAGGCCGAGCTGCGCGGCCCGGAAGGCCGCCGTGTACCCGCCCGTGCCGGCGCCGAGCACGACGAGATCGAAGTCGTTGGAAGAGCCGACGGCCATGGGATCAGCGCGCCTCGCGGGCCACAGACCGACGCCGTCGAGGCGGCCGGCTGGGCGGTTGGATCATGTGTCGCGATGGTACGCGGGCCCTCGTGAACCCCGCAACCGAGGCCGGCTTCGTGCGGACCGGCCACCCGCCGTTCTGCTCCGGCGGCGGTGCTAGACTCGCCGCCAAATCGGCCCGAATCCGAACCGTGGAGCGACATGGACGGCGGGAGCCTCCTCCTCGATCTCGTGCTCATCGTCGGGGCCTACCTGTGCGGGTCGATCCCGATGGGGGTGGTCGTCGCGAGACTCACCGGCGGCGTGGATCCGCGGACCGTGGGCTCGGGACGGACCGGCGGTACGAACGCATTGCGGGCGCTGGGCCGGCGCCGGGCGACGATCGTCGTGACGGGCGATCTCCTGAAGGGCGCGGTGCCGGTGGTCGTCGCCCGGGTGGTCGCGGGTTCGGCGGTCGTTGAGGTCCTGTGCGGGCTCGCCGCCGTTGCCGGGGCGATCTGGTCGGTGTTCGTCGGGTTCCGCAGTGGGCGCGGCGTCGGGACGGGCGTCGGGACGATGCTTGTCATCCAGCCGATCGCGGTGCTACTCGCCACTCCGGTCTTCGTGCTCGTGATCCTCGCCACGCGCTACGTGTCGCTCGGGTCGCTGCTCGGATCGGCGGCGCTGTTCCCGGCGATGCTCGTGATCTGGGCGGTCGCGTCCGGCGCGGTGCAGCCGCAATACCTGGTCTACGCGGTGATCGGGCCCGCCCTGATCTGGGTCGCCCACGCCGACAACATCGATCGCCTGATCCACGGCACGGAGCGGAAGTTCGACCTCGGGATGCTCGCCGGCCGCTCCGGCGGCAGCGGCGCCGCCGAGCACTGAGGCTCGGCGCCGTTCCGGCGGCGGCTCGAATGCTCGAGCGCTCGAATGCACGCCCCGCCTGCGTTACGGAGCCCGAGCCCGGGCAGGAGACGCGCTCGCGAGCAATCGTTAGCCTTCGGCGGCAACGTCCGCCCTGTGCTCTGCCCGAATCGGCCCGTCAGCCGTCATGACGCCCGCCCAGCGTGCATTCACAACCGGGCCGACCGGTCCGGGCGCGACAAGCCGAGAACCGCGTTCGTCGCGGATAGGCGAGGCTGGCAAGGCGCCGCCGAGGACCGCAGCGAGCGCACTCGGACGTGCGTGAGCGAGGACCGCAGGGGGCAACGCAGCCAGCGTCGTCCAGGCGCGACAGCCGGAAGTTGTGCCACGACAATCGAATGACCCGGGTCGGCTGACGGCCCGGGTCGTTTCTCGCGGAAGGTTCGGCGGACCCGTCGATCGGGTCCGCGCCGAGAGGACTAGTTAATAGGAACTTCCACCGCGCTGGCTGCGGAAGCAGTCGGAGCAGTAGACGGGCTTTCCGCTGGTCGGGCGGAACGGGACCTGGGCGTCCTTGCCGCAGGACGAGCACGTCGCGGTGAACATCTCGCGGGGACCGCGGTCACGACCGTAGCCGCCACCGCCACCACCGCCGCCGTAGCCACCGCCGCCGCCCCCGCCGCTGCTGTAGCCACCGCCGGCCGAGTAGCCGCCACCGGCGCCGTAGCTGCCGTAGCTGCTGCCCGTCCCGCTGCCGCCACTCGCGTTGCGGGCAGCCTTGCGGCTGGCGCGACACGACGGGCAACGGCGCGGCTCGGTGAACCCGCGCTGTGCGTAGAAGTCCTGCTCACTCGCGGTGAACACGAACTCCTGGCCGCAATCGGCGCAGGTCAGATT
>Ga0070706_100000467_pt1 | contig 47925 bp, 39 predicted proteins | sample KBSK5501metaG_FD_65476 | JGI IMG/M metagenome (GOLD analysis project Ga0070706, IMG submission 65476) | Corn, switchgrass and miscanthus rhizosphere microbial communities from Kellogg Biological Station, Michigan, USA - KBS K5-50-1 metaG | ecosystem: Host-associated > Plants > Roots >... | reverse complement strand
TTGCTTGCCGCCATCGTCGCCACGCAGTCCCCCCACACCCGTGGTCTTCACCGATTGACTGTCGATGCTGCCGGCGCTCGGTTGCGGATCCCGCCCCAAGCGCACGCGCAACCGCTCACGCAGCGCCGTGTGCAGGCGCTCCCACGTTGCATCCCGCCGCCACTTTCTCCAGTAGTGATCTACCGTCTTCCACGGCGGCCATTCCTGCGGCAGAAAGCGCCAGGCCCCGCCGGTGCGCAGCTCGTAGAAGATGGCATTGAGGATGAGGCGCAGCGAGTGGAGACGCGGACGGCCCACAGCCGACTCGGGCGGCAAGAGCGGCTCGAGCAGCGCCCATTCTCGATCGGTGAGGTCGCTGGCATAGAGCAGATGCGAGGTGTCCATGCCCCAGCATACCTGACACCGCTGCCCGCCTGATACGGGTTTTCAGACGGTTTCTAATACTACAGTGACGGTTAATCCGTCAGTCCGGTGCTGGTGGGAGGTCGTGGGGAGTAGGTGGATGAAAGACGGCGCAGATGCGGGCCCAGAGGCCGTCCTCGTCCCAGCGCCGATAGCGACTGCCGATAGCGACTGTAGAGGGTGTGCCAGGAGCCGTATGCTGGTGGGATCTCCCGCCAGGGCGCGCCGGTGCGCATGACCCAGAGCAAGCCCTCGAGCAGACGGCGGTGGTCGAGCGCCGGGCGGCCACGGGGCGGCTTTTGTGGCGGTAAGAGTGGCGTCACCTGCTGCCAGAGACGCTCGGTCAGGGGCGCGGTCCCTGCGAGCACCGTCGGCAGGGGTGGGTCAGCGCGTGCCGGCCACGGCTGGCGCGCCGCCCGCCGCGCGATGTGTCCCCGGCGTGCGACGGCTTGGTGCTGGCGCCGCCACTGCGACCCGTGCAGCCGCTGCGCGCGTTCGGCGCCCTCCGGCTGGGCCAGGAGGAGGAGCAGACGCCGCACCTCGGGCAGGGTCAGCGGGACGCGGTCGCGGGAAGCGCCCCCCCTTTCCCGTCCAGGGCAGCGCTCTGGCGGGTGCGGTCGCGGGTGACTTCAAGGGCGGCATGGGCGAGCAGCGCCAGGGTGACATAGCGATACCAGGCGTCATAGCGCCGCACCTCGTACTGATCCAGCCCCACCTCCCCCTTGGCTTGCTCGAAGCCTTCCTCAATCGTCCAGCGCCGGCCCGCCACCCGCACCATCTCGGTCACCGGGGTGTCCACGGGGCCGTACACCCGGTAGTAGGCCAGCTTGGTGGGGTCGCGGCGGCGGCGCGCGAGCAGCCAATGGGCCATGCCCACCGCCGCGGTGTAGGGCAGCGCCAGACATGCCCAGTCGTACCAGCGCGGACCTTGACTGCCCTCCCCCGCCGACAGCCGCGTCCAGGCGGGCAGGTCCGCGACCAGGCGCTCCACCGTCCGCTGCTGACCGCGGGTCCACAGCGCGTGCGTCTCGGGCACGGCCAGCGCATAGCGGCGCCCGTGCCCTTCCAGCCAGCGGCGCAGCTCGTCGGCGCTGTAGACCGTGTCCCCCACCACCCACTGCGCGGGGACTCCCGCCGCTAAGGCGCGCGCCACCAGTTCCCGGGCGATCTCGCCTTTGGTGGCAAAGCCGACCTGCTCTGGGATGTGCGCCTCCTCCCGGCGAGCAACGTCCCCCATCCATTCGTCGGGCAGGTAGAGCGCGCGGTCGATGAACGCCGCGCCCCGCGCGGACGCATACAGCAGGAAGACCCCGATCTGCTGGTTCTCGCGGCGTCCCGCCGTCCCACGGTACTGCCGGGCCACCCCCGCCGATTTGGTCCCTTTCTTGAGGAACCCCGTCTCATCCACCACCACCACGCCCGACGCGGCGTCCCCCAAGTGCTCCAGCACATAAGTCCGCAGGACGTCGCGCACCGCCTCCGCATCCCACTCCGCGTCGGTAAACAGCCGCTGCACCCCTTGGGGGCCCTCTTCGCCCAGCGCCTCGGCGAGCTGCCAGCCATTCTTGCGCTCCACCGGGCGCAGCACCCCCTCCAGATACCGGCGCACCCGCTCCCGCATCTCCCGCCGATGGAAGAACGCCCCGATGCGCGCGTGCACCTCATCCACCGCCCCTACTGCCCCTACCGCCTCCAAGGCCTCCAAGGCCTGCGAGTCTTCCTCGGCCATGTGGTCACCTCCCCACTCCTCCAAGGAAGATGAGCACCAGTTGTCAACAACCGTCACTGTAGTACTAATGCGCGTTGCAATCCCTCCCTCACTTATCGAGGGAGGGATTGTCTTTGTGCGCTAGTCGATTGCTGACCGCACACAAGCGGAGATGTTACAATCTGATCTGAACGCGCGCGCAGGTAGCATTGATCCAAAAGTCAGAGAAGATCGACGCATCTATGGACGAATCCCCTGTCAGTGACGCCTCCGAGCGTGCAGATGACGCCAGCGACGCCGGCGAATTCGCCGAGGAAGAGCAACCACTCGCGCGGGTGCGCTATGGGATTGCCAGAGAACTGCGACTCTATTCAGACACCTTCGTCTCCGAGAGCCTTGAGGAGCGCGAGGAGACACGCATCAGCCTCGACAATATCCGCCGCGTCGTCCTCACGCCGGGCGAGCACGTCCCCAGCAAGCTTGTACTGATGTTCGACCTCGACGACGACAATACCGTGATTGTCTCGGAGGGCATGAGCAACGTGCGCGACTTCCGCACGTTGCTGGCGAAGCTGCATGAACTGCGTCCCGAAATCGAGCTTGACCCTCCCGATATGGATGAGCAGTTGCGCCAGGCGCTTGACATCCGGAGACGCTCGCAGCTGGGCTGCTATGGCGTGATAGCGATTGTGCTCGTCCTGTGGCTCATCTTCCTTGGCATCGCCTACCTCGGCGCCCACGCGGGTCGCTAGTCGTCACTGGCATGCCATGATTTATTTCGCCGTCGGGGTCACCTGCTCGACGTTTACCACGGTCACCATGAGCGGCAGCTCGCCCGACGTGAGTTGCGCCGCCAGCGCGGTCGCCTCCGCCATCGTCAGGGCTCCGCTGATCTGACCGGGACCCGTGATCTGGCTCTGAATTACCGCCGATTCGATGACCTTACCATCCAGTGTGATCGTCAGATATTGCCCGATATGCGAGCCGGTGTAGACGGCGAAACGCTTCTGCGCGTCGCCTTTGAAGGTGAAGGTGACCAACGGCTGACCTGTGGTTTGATCGGTGCTCGCGTGCACCTGGCTCAGATCGAGATCTTCGCCGCGAAAGAGCACAGTGTATTTCCCTGGTGTACAGCGACTCTCGCAGATATTGTCAGTAGCATCCTCGCCGACTGCAAGGGCTTTGCCGCCCGTGTCGATATAGAAAAGCTGACCACGACTGGTGAGCAGGGGGAGCAATTGCTTGCCATCGCCGACCCCCGGCGCCTCGACGACGACTGTCTGAGCCTCACCGCCCGCGCGCACGGCTACATCATGATACCCAGCAGCGCTCGCTCGCCGCGCGAGCACGCCCATTGCGCTGTTCATGCGCGCTTTGACATCGCAGTTTGCGTTGTCGGGAAAGCATACGGCATGCAGGGTGATGCGCGCGCCGCCGTCACGTTGAAGTGTCCTTCCCGGAGCGCTCGTGGCCCCACAGCCCGCCAGCGACAGCAGCAACGCGCACGCCAGGACGCCGAGGGTGAGCCGCAGTTTCATCTGTCGCCTCGCTTCTCTGGCCGATCCGTGGTTCGACTCGCCGACGATCATCTTCGCCCGTTCGATCACGGCCAGTATAGCGCACGAGAACAAGAGGCGCATCTACCGTTGCTCGAATCAGGTACTGTCCTAGGCGCTCAGGTGTACGGGGCACAGCCGCGGGAAGACACTCTTGAGCTGTGACGACTGCAGGAACGCCGAGCCAAGCCAGCCAGGATAGTAACAGATTGTTCCCCGAAGATGTCGGGCCGGGCGAGGCCCGGTCGGCGGCAACCGTAGCGCCGAACCTGCCCTGGTATACGAAGCAGGCTTGAGGTGGCTCAGGGACAGGACCTTCCCTGGGCTAGAGGTCTGTTGGGTAACGAGATAGGCCACACCCAGCCGGGCAATGTTCACCGAGGCCGCATAGTCGCGGTCTGCGCTGTAGCCACAGTTGGCGCAGTAGAGCCAGCGGCCCCACGGGTCCGCCTCGTCACGCTGGTCTGGCGTGCGGTACGTCTGGGCGGAGTGCCCGCAGCGGGGGCAGGTGTGGCTGGTGTCGCGTGGGGCCACCGTGTGGAACCGGAGCCCGGCCAGGCGGCACTTGTAGCGCAGCAGCCGCCAGATCTCGCCGCGCAGCTGGGTGTTGTTGCGGTAGTGCCGCCACCGGCTCCGCGTGCTCTTCCCCCGTCCCATCGTCTTCAGAGTGGTCAGCGACTCCACCGCCAGTTGCAAGCAGCGCTGGACCTGGGCGAGCACCAGGAGTACGTTGCTCGCCAGGTGGGCCAAGGCTCGATTCCGCCGCGCGTATTTCTGCCAGCAGCGGGCCAGCTCCCGGCGCAGGTGGAGAAGGCGGGTGGCCATCCAAGCGGCTTTCGTCGAAGCCTCGGGAAGGGTGAGCAGCTCCGCCTCGAGCCGCTCGCTGCGCCTCTTGAGCTGGTCGATCTGGCGCCTCGTTCGGGCTTGACGCCCATCGAAGCCGCCGGTGTCGAGGAAGAACGGGCGGCCCACCTGGTTCCCGTCGGCATCCAGAGCCGTGGTGGTGAGGAGGGTGTGCACTCCCCAATCCACCCCCAGGACGCGCTCCACCTGCTCCCAGGCGATGAGTGGGGCGCTCTCGACCGCCACCGGGATATCCAGGACGGCATATCTGCCGCCATCCGCGTCGTGCACCTCGCGCAAGGTGGGCGCCTGGGCCTCGCCCTGAGCCAGCCGCGCGCGCAGCAAGGGAGGCAACGCCATCTCCGTCTCCCGCCAGGCCCACGCCCCCTGTGCGTCGGGGCAGCGGAAGCGGAACTGGGCCATGCCTGCCGTCAAGTCCACATGGAAGCGATGCGCCTGGCCCTTCACTCCGCCGTCGTCCCCAGCATAGGTGAGCAGCCCTACCTGAAGCAAGGGCAGCGGCTGCAGGTCCTCATAGCTCCTGGGAAAGCGGTCTTCGCGGAGGAAGTAATTGCAGCACTGCTCGACGACGTTCTGCAGCTCGACGAAGCTGGCCGGGTCCTCGTCGAGTCCCGCTTTGAGTCCACTCACCGCCTGGGCGATGGCGCTGCGGTGTTTCCCCGCTTTGTGCGTCTGGGTCGCGGGGCGAAGAAAATCAGCGGTGAGCAGGGGCAGCACGAGGGCGAAGACGTGCTTGCGGGCAGCTTGGGCGCGGAGGATCCGTCCCGCGACCTCGGCCTCACAGCGCCACTGGCGACTCCCATGCGGAGCCGGGGAGGGCAGGAGAGCGTCCACCCGTTTCCAGGCCGGGCCAGGATGGGCTTCGGCAAAGACGTCGAGGGCAGGCCAGAGAGCCGTCAGGATGGCATTGACCACCTCACGGCTGGCGTCCAGGAGCTGCAAGGCGTCCGCCTGAGCCGCCTCCGGTAGCCGCAGCGCATAGCTCAGGAGTTGGTCAGCATGGTGTGGGCGCATCGAACCAACTCCTTGTGTTTTGCAGACCGCATGCCAGAGCGCCGCCCGAAAAGGAGGCGATCAGTGAGAGAAGATCAGCCGTGAGCTCGTGTGCGGGGGAGGTGTCCTCCCCCAATTCGAGGACCATCAGGGTGACGACGGCCTGGCGCCCCTGTCCACGCACCCGCCCATAGAGCACGAGGAGCCGGTCAGAGCGCCCTCCTTTGAGGCGCTCGATTTCGCTGCGTGGGATGCGCATCTCATGGCCGAAGGGTCTCAAACCGGCCGGCCTTGATCCAGCGCCGCACGGTGAGGGGATGCAGCCCCAGCTCCTGGGCAGCTTTCCCAAGACACAAGAGCTTCGCTGGTTCCTTGCCCATGCCATCATCCCTGTGAATGTATTCGATAGTGTATGAAAGGTATGTTTATCATTCCACTGCTGTCAACCCTCCACACTCATGCAATGAAGGCTCGCCCTACACACTGCTGGTAGGATCGACATCCACCGACCATCCCGGCGGCAGGTCTTCGCTCGTCAGTTCCTGAAGCATGGGCAGTGGATCCTGCGCGCGCAAGATCACGTGCCAGCGATACTGGCCACGCAGGCGTTCCAGCAGCGCCGGCGCCGGACCGACGATATCCGCCTGATCGAGCGCAAGGTCCCTCAGCAGACGCTCCAGCCGCCCGGCGAGCGCGGTGGCCTCGATCTGCGCGGTGTAGCGGTCGGCGTGCTCGAAGGTGAATTTGACGAAGCGGCGCAATGGCGGGTAGTCGTAGCGTTCGCGCGCAGTAAGCTCGGCCTCCATGAAGAGGTGGTAATCGTGCCGGGCGGCGGCCTGGATGCAAAAATGCTCAGGATTAAAGGTCTGCACCAGCGCACGCCCTGGACGGTCCGCACGACCCGCGCGCCCCGCCACCTGCGTGAGCAATTGAAACGCGCGCTCGGAGGCGCGAAAGTCCGGCAGGAACAGCGCGATATCGGCGGAGACGACGCCGACAAGCGTCACCGCGGGCAGATCCAGCCCCTTGGCGATCATCTGCGTGCCGACTAGCACATCGGCGCGCCGTTCGGCGAACGCCTGCGAGAGCTGCTCGTGCGCCAGACGCGTCTTCGCCGTGTCGCGATCCCAGCGCAGGACACGCGCCGTCGGAAACTGTCGCTTGACGGCGGATTCAACACGCTCGGAACCCACGCCGAAGTAGCGGATGCTCGCGCTGCCACAGACGGGGCAGAAGCGTGGCGGAGCCTCGTGTCTGCCGCAATAATGGCAGAGCAACTGCGCTTCAGTCGCATGAAACGTCATCGCGACATCACAGCGTATACAGCGCGCCACGAAGCCACACTCGCGGCAGACAACGCTCGTCGCCGTGCCACGCCGGTTCAGGAACAGGATCGCCTGCTCCCCCCGCTCCAGTGTCTCCTCTAACGCCTCCTGGAGCGCCGCGCTCAGGATACTCGTGTGGCCAGCGCGCAGCTCCGCGCGCAGATCGACCACCGTGACCTCCGGCATCGACGCGAGCGATTGCTCCGCAGAGGAGCTTGCGGTTTGTGTGATCGGGGCGCGCTCGCGCAGTTCGATCAATCGGTAGATTCCCTGCCGCGCCCGCCAGTAGGATTCCGCCGACGGGGTGGCGCTGCCGAGGATCACGGTGGCCCCGGTGAGCGTCCCCAGGTGTGTGGCGACATCACGGGCGTGATAGGTCGGGGTGCGCTCCTCTTTGTATGCCGCCTCGTGCTCTTCATCGACGATGATCAGGCCGAGCCGCTCGATGGGCGCGAAGAGGGCGGAGCGCGAGCCAACCACCACATCCGCCTCGCCCGCGCGGATACGCCGCCACTCATCCAGTCGCTCGCCCTCGGTCAACCCGCTGTGCAGCAGCGCGACGCGTCCCGGAAAGCGCCCCGCGTAGCGCGCCACCGCCTGGGGTGTCAGCGCGATCTCGGGCACGAGCGCGAGACCCCGTTTGCCACGTGCGATCACCGCCGCGAGCGCCTGGAGGTAGACCTCAGTCTTGCCGCTGCCGGTGACGCCATGCAGCAGAAACGTCGCGCCACCAACCTCGACGCGAGCCAGGATCTCCTGCAGCGCCGCTGACTGCTCGGCGGTGAGCGTGAGCGCCTGTGTGCGTGGATACGTGCGGCCAGCGAGGGGATCGCGCCGCGCCTCGCTGCGCTCGACAACGATGAGGCCGGCGGTTTCAAGCTCGGCCAGCCCGCTCGCGGTCACGCGGGTGAGGCGACGCAGTTCTTCGAGCTTCCACGGCGCACGTGGTTCTGCTCGCCGGACCAGCGCATCCAGTGTTGCAAGCTGGCGCAGCAGACGTTCGGACGCCGACTCTCCAGCGGGACGGCGGTTCCCTTGCGCGGCAGATCTAAAGGGCGCTGATTCACCGAGGCGCGCGCGCGCCTCCTCACGCCAGCGCGCCAGAGCGTTGTCCGTGGCGACGAGGCGCACCAGGCGCTCACGCCGAGCGCGGGCATAAGCCGCAGGAGCCTCAGGCGCGACGACGGCGAGGTCAGCGTCCAGCAGCGCCCGAATCGCGCGGCGTGCTCGTGTCATGCCAAGCGCCTCTGAGACCTGTTCACGCTCGACCGCCCGACGGTCGTCCAACATCGCCAGGAGCATCGCGGCGTCTGGCGGCAGGCGCTCAGCCTCCGACCGATCACCTCCTGTTGGCCTGAGCGTATAGCGCATCTTGCGCATGAGTCCGGGCGGAAGCATGAGCCGCGCCGCGGAGGCGAGCGGCGCGGCGTAGTAGGTTGCTATCCATTCCGCCAGCGCGCGTTGGACCGGCGACAAGGCTGGCTCGTCGAGGAGCAGCGCCGAGATGGAGCGCAACGGAGAGCGCTCGGTGTCCACGGCGGAATCATCGGGATCATCCGTGTCGTCGCTGGCGTCGAGCGACCAGATGACCCCAGGGACGGTGCGCTCGCCAAACGGCGCGGCGATGAGCTGCCCCAGCTGGAGCTCGTCCGCAAGATGATCGGGCACATGGTATGAGTAGAGCGATACGCGGTCGGTCAGCCGCCACGAGGAGCGCGGAATCAGAACCTCCGCTCGCATGGCCGCCGTTCTCCTCTCGCGCCCGTTCTCGCCTCGCCAGAGTATCATCTTAGCATGCGGGAAGCGCCAGGGGCGGCGTGTAGGATGAGAGAGTATCCAGATGGGCGCAGAGGCAGAGAGTTTGCTAGTCATGGAGCCTGACGCGCTTACGTCGCTCGACCACGAGTTGATCCACGCGCTCGGCATTGATCTGGTGAGTATCCGGCGGATCGAGCGCGTGCCCGGCGGCCTCGGCGGCGGCAGGCTGCTGCGGCTGGCAGTCGAACGCACGGTTGGTGCGGCGACCTGGCGCGAGCGGCTGGTGATGAAGACGCTCACCCCGCAAACTGGCTGGCTCGGCGCCGCCTCTGGAGACTCCCGGCTGCGCGAGGCGCAGCTCTGGGAGCGTGGCCTGCTCCAGTCGCTACCCGCAGAAATCGCAACAGGAGTGAAAAACTGGGCGCTCCTGGGCGATTCGGACCATCCTACCGCGGGCGCGCTGCTGATGGACGATCTGTCTTCACGCCTCCTGCGGCGCCCTGAACGAGCGCCTCCTGGTCGCCTGCCTTTATCTGTGATCGCGCTGCTGGATCGCCTCGCCACGCTGCACGCGCGTTGCTGGCAAGATGCGCGTCTGCGTGAACCGGCGCTCGGCCTCATGTCGGCGCGCGACGCCTTGGCGCTCGACTCCCCAGAGAACGTCAGAGCGAGACGCGCCGCGGGAGACACCAATCTCTATCTCGCGTTGGCTGAGCGGGGCTGGGACGCCTTCTTTCGCCTCGCGCCCACTCGCGCCGCGGAGCGGCTGCACGCGATCGTGTCCGATCCTGCACCCATCGTTCGCGCTATTGCGGCGCTGCCACAGACGCTCGTTCACGGCGACGTGTGGGGACCGAATCTCGGCTGGTTGCCGCCGACGTATCACTCGCCACGACATAGGAGACAACTGCTGCTGCTCGACTGGGCGCTCGCGCTTGCGGGACCGCCGACCTACGACCCACTCTGGCTCTGCGGCGGCTGGCATGCGCTCGATCCCAGACGTGTTCTCGCCTGCTACCGGCTGTACCTGGAGCGCCGCCTGCGCGCGCGCGGAATCCATCTCCCCCTTGGCGTCTGGCTCTCGCTCGTGGACGCTGGGTATCTGCGCACAACACTTACCAGTGGCGAGGCGTTCGGGCGCGCCGCAGATGAGGCTCCTGCCGGGCGTGCGCGTTCGGTCGCCGAGGCGCGTGTGCGCTGGTGGGCGGAACGTGCGGCGCTGGCGGCGGACCGGCTGTTGGCGACCTACTCATCCAGCAACGTCAGCGCGTAGTGGATTTCTTGAAGGACGGTGGCGTCCTGCTCACGGTCCAGCGCCTCCTGCAGGGCGGCGCGCGCCGCCCCGCCGCCGATGCGTCCGAGCGCCCAAGCGGCGTGCCCACGCACCAGCGGCTCGGCGTCGTCGAGCGCACGGATGAGCGCTGGAACCGCGACGGGGTCGCCCAGATTGCCGAGCGCGACGCACACGTTGCGCAGGAGGCCGCGTCGTTTAGCGCGCTTGATCGGGCTGTGGCGGAAACGCTCGCGAAAGCCCTCATTGTCTAGCGCGAGCAGTGGGATCAGGGCAGGACTCGACGCGCCCGGCGAACGTGGCTGGAACTCCAGCCGCTCGCCCCTGGCGCCAAGCCCTTCACGCGCCCGTAGCCGGCGCTCCGCAACCATGTTGACCGGGCAGACCTCCTGGCAGATGTCGCAGCCGAAGATGTGGTTGCCGATCAACGGGCGCAACTCGACGGGAATGCTCCCGCGCAGCTCGATGGTGAGGTAGGAGATGCAGCGCCGGTTGTCCAGCGCGTAGGGCGCGACGAACGCGCCGGTCGGGCAAGCGTGAAGACAGATTTCACATTGACCGCAGTTCGCGCCGAGCGGCGGATCAGGCTCCAGGTCGAGACTGGTGACCAGTTCCGACAGGAAGACCCACGATCCCCAACTCTTCGTCAGGATGCAGGTGTTCTTGCCATACCATCCCAGACCCGAACGCTGCGCGACGGCGCGGTCCACCATTCTGCCTGTATCGACGAAGACGATGCTCTTCTCCTGTCCCGGCGGCGCGAGTGTCCGCACCTCGTCGGCCAGCAGGTCGAGCCGGCGGCGAATGACCTCATGATAGTCGTCGCCCCAGGCGTAACAGGAGACGCGCCCATGTGGATCGCCTGGAGCCGACTCGTCGCGTGGGGCGTCGGTCAGGTAGAAGGTTCCCAGCGCCAGCACGGAGCGGGCGGTTGGCAGCAGCGCGCGCGGATTGGCGGAGACGCTGGCGCGCTCGGTGGTGAACCAGTCCAGTCCATCCATCAGCCCGGCGGCGATGCGCTCGTGGAGCACGCGCTCGGTCTCTGGAAACGGCTCAGCGCTCGTGACGCGCACGAGGTCGAAGCCCAGCGCGTAGGCACGCTCGCGGATGCGCTCGGTGAGCGACCGCCGGGATGGAGTCGCGTTTGGCGCGGATACCTCGTTGGGATGAACAGAATCCAAGAGCCGCCTCGACTCGTTACAATGAGATCGCTGAACGCGTGGCTGGCGCGTACCGGCGCGTTGCCATGTCGCGCTTCAGTGAGTATACTTTGCGCATCGCAAAACAAGTCGTCGCGCGCTGTCAGATTTTCGTCTTGTGGCGCCGACTCATGTCTGGTCTGCTGGAACGTGAACGCTGATCGCAGCTAGAGGGGCGCCCGATGATGAAGCGCACGGTGCGACCACGAGACCTCGCCGCACGGGTCGCAGAGCGGCGACGCCAACTCGCCGAGCGCACGGACGTCAGCCAGAAGATGCGCGACCTGAGCGCCTCCAGCAGCCAGAACCCGAACAGCTCACTCAAACCCAGGCGCTCGCCCTTGCTGACGACGGTGGCGCTGGCGGCGGGTGTCTTTTTGCTTGTGGCGTGTGCGGTGGGCGCGACGGCGCTGGTAGTAAGTAGCCTCTGGGTGCAGAACCAGTTGAGCGATCCCCCCACGACCGCGCAAAACTTCTACGGCGCGCTTCAGTCCCAGAACTACGCGCGTGCCTACGGCTATACCTCAGCGGGGTATCAAAAGCGTATTTCGTCTGGCGCCTTCAACGACCAGTTCAGCAGCCTGGATCAGGTGAGCGGCGTCGTCGACAGTTATCCAATCGTCAGCGAGAAAACCAGTGGCGCGATGGCGACTGTCGTGGTTCACGTCGTGCGACGGAGCAACAAGGGGCAGGCGCTTACCCAGACGCTGACGATGGTCAAAGAGGGTTCGAACTGGCGGATAGATAACATCGTCAATGGTGACATTGTGCCCGTCTCTATCCCGACTGAGTAGACCAGACGATCTTGCGTGTCCCATCCTGACGAGGAGCTTCTTATGGCCGGCGCGCGCGCGCGTGTACGAGTGGTGCGGGAGGACATCACGACACTGGCGGTTGACGCCATCGTGAATGCGGCAAACTCGTCACTGCTTGGTGGCGGCGGCGTCGATGGCGCGATACACCGCGCGGCCGGACCGCAGCTGCTCGAGGAGTGCCGTACGCTCGGAGGATGCCCGCCTGGCCAAGCCAAAATCACCAAAGGCTACCGGCTCAAGGCGAAGCATGTGATCCACGCCGTGGGTCCGGTCTGGCGGGGTGGCGGCTACGACGAAGATGAGATTCTAGCGAGTTGCTATCGCAACAGCCTCTCGCTAGCCCTCGAACATGGTCTAAACAGCGTCGCCTTCCCAGCGATCAGTACAGGCATCTATGGCTTTCCTGTCGACCGCGCATCGCGCATCGCCGCCCGCGTGGTCAAACAATTCGTGGAGGAGCATGATTTGCCTGTGGAGGTGATCCTCGTCTGCTTTGGAGACAACGCTCTGCGCGAATTCACCGCCGCGGTGGCAGAAGCGTTCGGCTGATCCTCACGACCAGGCTCAGGCGCTGAAGCGGAAGCTGGCGAGCAGCGGGTCGAAGACCGCCTGCGCATCGTTGCCGAACTCCGCAGCCGAGCTGACCAGCACGATCACATACCCTTTGCCGCCATGATGCGTGGCGAGAATCGCCATGTGCAGCGGCTGTCCGTTGGCGTTGATATCATACTCGCGCCGCTGCCACATGGCGCCGCCCACGGTCTGTGTCGTCTGCGCGGTGGCGACCTCGGTGAAGGTGTAGCCGCTCTGCTGCGCTCCGGCGACCTCACCCTGAATGATCTTCTGCTCGGTATAGTACGAGAACACCCCGGCCTGTTCGACACTTACATGCGATGGCGAGTTGGGCGGGTTGAAGATGTCGGTATAGTCGTACTGCTGCTGGAGTTTCGCGTCGTTCGAGCTGATCGCCCACGTGCCCGGATAGCTCAGGATGTATTTCGATCGCGCGCTGGCGAACTCCTTAAAGTTGGCGGGTGGCGTCGGCGTCGGCCCAGGGGTGTAGGTGGCGAAGGAGGCGTCGGGCATGACGACCGTCGAATGCGCGGGTTGACCTTGTGACCGCAGCAACGAATATACTCCGAAGCCCAGTCCAGTGAGGATGCCGACGACCACCATCGCCACGAGCAGCACACGGATTGGGAATGACCGCCGCTCGCCGTCGCGCCCCGCCCGTCCGCCACTCGCGCCACGAAATGCCCCCAGCGCTGTCGCGGGCGCGCCCCGACGCTCATTGGTGTAGCGTGGATCGTTCCATCCCGTCGGTCCGTCGCCCTGGTCGTCCCATCCAGGCGCGTCGGCCAATCCTCCCCTGCCGCCCTCCCACGAGGCGTCATCGTCCCAGGCATTCGCTTTCCTGGAACGGGATGGGCCGCCACGATAATCGTCGTCCTCATCGTAGCGGCGCTGTTGTTGCCGTGCGCTGGACGCTCCCTGTGACGACCCCTGGCGGCGCGGGGGGGGTGGCAAGTAGCGGTCGTCAGACTCCCAGTCGTCCTCATCGCGCCCGGACGCGCCGCGATTTCCCTGATAGCGACGCGCCTGGTCGTCATCACCGCGATAGCGCGACCCGCCGCGATTACTCATGCTCAACCGTCCTCGCCCATCCGCGTCTATGAGTCAGCGACCCGCGCTTATCAGCCAGCCAGCGCCGGTCAAGTATAGCACAGGCGCGCTGGGCGCTGGTCAAGCGAAATCGCCCGGCCTACGTTGCGCTCCCACTATACACGCGCATGGCCCGACGGGCGAGATGATCTACCCGTCTGGGCCATAGCGGGCGATCTCTGGGGTGATGGTGGCCGAAAAGCGCGCCTCGCCCGTCTCTACATTGTGCAGACGGCGCAGGCGTGATGATCCCGCCTTCACAGGCCAGACGCGCGCTACGCCGTTCGTTGTTCGCCCCGAAGCGGCATGTTATAATCGGAGATGGCGCGCCATCACGCCATGGCAGCGGGAAGAGCGCCTTTCCGCCCCAAAGCTCACATCCCCGGCGAATAGTTCCCCCTGGCAATACAATTTCGTTGGCGCGTTCCACCAGTTCTGTAGGAGGCGCTTGTGGTCGCAACCGGGTACCTCGTCGCCCTGCTCTTTTTCCTCGGTGGCTGCGCCTTCGTGCTGGCTGGCCTGGGCACGGCGGACCTGCTCAATGCGCTCTTCCTGCGGAAGAGCCGGTCACGCGACAAGCGCACGATCTACGAGTCGGGCGAGACGCCGATCGGCACTGCCTGGATTCAGTTTCCGCTCGCCTTCTATGTCTTCGCCCTGCTCTTCGTCGCCTTCGACGTGGATATTGTCTTCATTCTCGGCTGGGCGGTCATCTTCCAGCAACTTGGCTGGTTCGGCTTCGCCGAGATCAGCTTCTTCATCCTCACGCTGGCGATTGGCCTCGTCTACGCCTGGCGGAAGGGAGTCATTCGATGGATCTAGCGCCACGTGACGGCGAGAGCGTCTCGCTGCTCGCGTTCGACCGTGACCATATCAATCAACTCTTCACCGCGCTCGCCGAGGTAGACGCCATCGTGGGCCAGCCAACGCCAAAGATCCGTATGGGCGGTGGCGGAGTGGGAATCGAGGTTCCAGCGGAACGGCTGGTCGAGGTGGCGCGTACGCTGCGTGACTCGCTCGGCTTCGAGATGCTCACGTGCGTCACCGCGGTCGATTTCGTCGATCATATTCAATGCCTGTATCACTTCCGGTCGCTGGCGTCGAACTGGCTACTGCAGGCGCGCGTCAGGCTCTCGGCAGAACAGCCGGAGATAGACTCGCTGGTTGGCCTCTACCCCTCGGCGAACTGGCTGGAGCGCGAGCAGTACGACATGGTAGGCGTCATCTTCAAGGGGCATCCAGACCTGCGTCGCATCCTGCTCGACGACGACTTCCAGGGATATCCCATGCGACGCGACTTCCGCGCGACGCCGGTCACCCTCCGTGACCGCGCGACGACCCAGGTGGATGGCGAGCGCGCGATCTCCGGCGAGCAACAGCGTGACCAGGAGCGCATTGTTCCCAAGCATGTTGGCCAGGGCAATGAGGAACGCATTCATCCCGGTAAGCCGACCTTCGGCAGCGCCGCGGTATATCTGGAGACAGGACAAGGGCTCCTGCCGGGCGACATGCAGGGCGAGATCGAGACCGAGCATGGCTATGAGGTAGACAAGGACGATCCAGCGCCGACCAGCAGGTCATAAGCCGGCGCTATCCTCCATCACGGAGAGCAGGGAGACCTACGCCATGACACTTGAGACAAACCAGGGGAATCTTGGCGGCGCGCCATCCCTCTTCACCGAGGACGCCACCGGCCTGCGCAGCGAGGAAATGATCCTCAATATGGGGCCACAGCATCCCTCGACACACGGCGTGTTGCGCCTGGTGCTGACGCTGGATGGCGAGACTGTCATGCAGTGCACACCCATTATGGGATACCTGCATCGCGGCATGGAAAAGACCTTCGAGAACCGTCCTTACATGGCTGGCCCGCGTTACATTGATAACGCCGACTACCTCTCGCCGATGATCAACGAGGTCTGCTACGCTGGGGCCGTCGAGCAGATTATGGGCGTCGAGCCACCGCCGCGCGCTCAGTATATCCGTGTGATCGTGCAGGAGCTGGAGCGCATCGCCAGCCACCTCGTCGCCGTCGGCACCTATGGGCTGGACCTTGGCGCCTTCACCCCCGTGCTCTGGGCTTTCCGCGACCGCGAGGTCATCCTCGATCTCTTCGAGTCGCTCAGCGGCCACCGCTTCACGCACAACTATATGCGTGTTGGCGGCGTGCTCTACGATCTGCCCAAGGGCTGGATACAGCAGTGCGAGGATTGGGCCACGCGCTTTATCGACAAGAATCTGCCCGAACTGGAAGGGCTGCTGACGGGCAATGAGATCTTCGTCTCGCGCACGCGCGGCGTCGGCTACATCGACCCACAGCAGGCGCTCGCCTACGCGCTGACCGGGCCGATGTCGCGCGCCTCCGGTGTCGCCTTCGACGTGCGTGTGGACCGTCCATATGGGGCCTATCGCGAGATCGCCGTGCGTCCGCAGGTCCAGACCGGCGGTGACTGCTTCGCGCGCTATCGCGTCCGGATGGATGAGATGAAGGAGAGCGTCCGGCTGATCCGTGAGGCGCTCGACAACCTGCCTAGCGGGCCGATCTCAGCCCGCAGCCCCATCGCGCTGCGCCCGCCGCGCGGCGAGACCTACTTCGCGGTCGAGACGGGGCGCGGTGAGGAATCGCTCTATATGATCAGCGACGGCTCGGAGTACCCGTATCGCGCCAAGCTCCGCGCGCCATCGTTCGTGAACCTGGCGATCCTGCCGGAACTCCTGCGCGGCACGAAGATCGGCGACGTGATCGCCATTCTCGGCAGCATTGACATTGTCCTCGGCGACGTGGACCGCTAGGGGTGGAATAGGCCGCCAGGGGCGGGTGGGACGGAGGCCGTTGTGTCAGCGGATGTCATACAGACCATTATACATTTCATCGTCACCTTCCTCTTCTCGCTGCTCTTCCTGATGGGCGCGGCGACGATCCTCTCCTACCTCGACCGCAAGGTCCAGGCCTACGCGCAGGATCGCTACGGTCCGCTGCATTACGGCCCGGCGGGGCTGGCGCAGCCGCTGCTGGATGTGGGCAAGCTGCTGCTGAAAGAGGATCTGCGCGCCTCGGCGACCGACAACCCTCTCTTCTGGCTGGCCCCAATGATCTTCTTCGCCCCGGTCATCACAGCGTTCGTGGTCCTGCCATTCTCGCCGTACCTAACGGGCGCGGCGCTCGCGACCGGGGTCATCTTTTACGTCGCGCTCAGCTCGATTGACGTGATTGGCGTCTTCATGGCCGGATGGGGCGCAAACAACAAGTACGCGCTGATCGGCGGGCTGCGCTCAGCGGCGCAGATGATTTCCTATGAGTTGCCTCTCGTGCTCGCGCTCGTCGGCGCGGTCATGCTCACCAGCATCACGGCGCCCGCCTGCTCAGGCGCGCAGCCGGATCTAAACACCTGCGGCGTCGGCTCGATCTCCTTTAGCAACATCGTCAACGCGCAGCTCAACCCTCCCTGGCTCTGGTTTGTGCTGATCCAACCGCTGGGCCTGCTGATCTACTACATCTGCGGCTTGGCCGAGACGAACCGCTCGCCCTTCGACCTGCCGGAGGCGGAGTCGGAGCTGGTAGCGGGCTATCTGACCGAGTTCAGTGGTCTGCGCTGGGCATTGTTCTTCCTGGGCGAGTACGGCAACATGTGCATCGTCTCGGCGGTCGCCACGGCGGTCTTCCTCGGTGGCTGGTCCGGCCCCGGCGCGACCGAGGGCTTTTGGGTAGGATTGCTCGGCGGCTTCTTCGGCCAGGTGGTCTTCAACGCCATCGCTGCCTTCTGGTTCATCGCCAAGATGTCGCTCTTCCTCTTCGCCTTCCTGATGGTCCGCGTGACCTTGCCGCGCCTGCGCGCTGATCAACTCATGCGCTTCGCCTGGCTCGGCCTGATCCCACTCACGCTCTTCAACATCCTGCTTACCGGGGCGCTGCTGCTGATCCCGGTGGACACGAGTTTGAAACTCATCATCGCGGGCGTGGCGAACTGGCTCCTGCTGTTCATCTTCATCTTCGGCTTCCGTCGCCTGACGGGTGTCGCGAAGAAGTCCGAGCAGGCGCGCCAGGGGGTCCCGGCGATCCCTGGCGTCGAGCGCCTGCCCGCCAAGGAAGCCAAGCAACTCACCGGCGCAGGCGCGCCATAAGCAGAATGTGAGTTCGGGATAAGGCTCGCCGTTGTCACCCGGTCGATAGAAGTTTGCGCGGCGTTGAACGAACACAGCGGTTATCGCAAGACGGCTCGGCGCCGAGTGGGCGTGTTTTCGAGGCGTCGCAATCAGCATAGCGCTGGATGCGAAGAGCGTTTAGCGCTGGCGCTCGTCTTGCATACGCAGTCGGTTAGCGAGCCGCATTTCCTGTTTCTTGGGCGGCAAACTCGATGAAACCTTTCACTTCTTTATCGGTAGCCAACGTTTTGCCATACTGCTAGCTTTCAGCTTGCTCGACCAAACTCCTGCAAGGCTCACCGTAGGTTTCTCTTACCCATGTTGAAGCTACCGTTCTCCAGAATTTACCGTTCTCTACCGAAGCATCGAACGCATCTGGTTCCTGCTTCAGCGAGGGCAGTTTCACCATCGCTCTCACGAGCGCTGGCCAGCGCTCCCCTCTCCACAGGCGTTGTGGCTGTCCGAGGAACTCCCGGCCAGCGTGCTGACGTTGATCGCTCAGTTCAGGCTATTGGCCTCAGGCGGGCTTGGATTTCGCTCGTCAGGGAGTCAGGGCCTTCACCGTGCACACAGACAGAGTACCACAGATCCACCCAAAACGAGATCCACCCAAAACGAGATCCACCCAAAACGAGATCCACCCAAAACGCATGAAAGGTGACCCTCGGTTATCACCCTCTTTGATGCAATGCCATCATGCGTCGCGCGGTGGAGTATCCGGCACATGGTCAAAACTGCGTATGCTCGTAAATGATTACTGTCATAGCCGGCTTGGTGAAAGGCGTCAGGATCAGCGAGTTTTGGCAACCAGTCGTCTATCAAGTCTTGCCTGGAGGCCGCGCGTACGTCCTCAATTTCAACGTGGGGAAAGGTCTCTGTTGGCGCACGCCCCACAAGCGCTACTCCGCACTCCTGCAACGCATCCAGATTGATCGTCCATTCATTTCCATAGCGATAGAGGTTGATGTCGCCAGCGTTGACATATGGACGGCTTATGACGGGACGATCTTTGGTCGCAATCATGTCCTTGGTAATGTACGATCCTTCGAGGCGCGTCGCCCAGCGCGGAAACGCAACGCCAATGCGTTCATGCGTGTCCGTGATGGCGCTCAGTTGCTCGTCGGATAACTCCTTGCTGAGAACGGCCAGGAAATCAATATCACTACTACTTGGATCAAAATCTCCGCAGGTGAGTGATCCAGTCAAATAGAGACCAAGCAGTTGTTCGCCCAACAAAGCGGTCAAGCCATCTGACAGGCGCGCCAGGACCTCGTTGACGTCTTCGTACGGTGTCCTTCAGCCTTCCTTCCCGCCTGGGCTGAAGAGGTATAACGGCGAACAGAAAGACGCCCTCCCTCTGGCCGTGCACGGCTGCGATGAGGCCAGAGGAGAGGCGGATTTTGTTGGAATGTCAGCGCTGCGCGACCGGGACGAACTTCAGTCCCTGCGGGCCGATGTACTCCGACTGCGGTCGGATGAGCCGGTTGCCCTGCAACTGCTCCAGCACGTGCGCGGTCCAGCCGGCGACGCGACTGGCGGCGAAGGTGGAGGGGAAGAGGTCGCGCGCGAGTCCCACCGAGTGCAGGACGCTGGCGGAGTAGAACTCGACATTGGTGTAGAGCCGCTGGTCGGGCTTGCGGCGGTGCAGTTCCTTCAGCGCGTACTCCTCAGTTCCCTGCGCGAGCGCGAAAAACTCTGGCGTGGAGGCCTGCCTGGCCATCTCGCGCAGGATCTCGGCGCGAGGGTCGGTCGTCTTGTAGACGCGATGCCCGAAACCCATCAGCTTCTGCTTGTGGTCGAGCGCATTGTCCACCCACGGCTTGATGTTCGCCGCGTCGCCGATCTGATCGAGCATATCCAGCACGAGCGAGGGCGCGCCACCATGCAGCGGACCTTTCAGCGCCCCAATCGCGCCAACCACGCACGACGCCAGATCCGACTCCGTCGAGGCGATGACGCGGGCGGTGAAGGTCGAAGCGTTCATGCCATGATCGGCGAGCAAGACGAGATAGGTGTCCAGACCTTGCGTGTGGCGGTCTTCAGGCGCCGTGCCTGTCAGCATGTAGAGATAGTTGGCGGCGTGGCCGAGGTCTGCACGCGGCTCGACTGGCTCTTTGCCCTCACGCTGACGAGCGAACATCGCGATCGCGGTGGGGAAGCGCGCCGTCAGCGCGACCGCCTGCTCATAGGTTGGTGTCCCGGCGATGCCGAGGCCCACGCCCGCCGCCGAGATGACCGTACGCAGCACATCCATCGGGTCGGCGTCGTTAGGGAGCGCACGCACGGTCGCTCTTGCCGCTGCGGGGAGCGTGCGCTGGGCGCGCATCTGCTGATTGAACTGTCCCAACTCGCTGGCGTTGGGCAGTTTGCCGTGCCAGAGCAGGTAGCAGACCTCTTCGTAGGTCACCTTGCCAGCCAGTTCGCTGATCTCATAGCCCTGGTAGACCAGCCGGCCCTCTTCGCCGAAGACATGACTGATTCTGGTGGAGGCCGCCACCACGCCCTCTAGCCCTCTTGGCGAGGCGGATGAGGATGTTGCCGAAGACATCGTCGTACTCCTTCGTACCCATCGCAACGCGTACAATGCGTGCAATACCCCGCCACCCTGGCGCGAGTGGTGGCCAGCGCGCCCATCCGGAACCGCCGGTCGAGTCGCGCGAGCGAGAGGGAGGGACCCCGCTCCCAGTATAATAGTTGATTTGTATTGATTGTGTCCAGTCCACTTTTCTGGCTATCCCGCTACACCCTGATGAAAAGCGCGCCAGAAGCCACCTGCTCGACGGGCGCGATCATGCGTCTGCCCGAGATGTCACAGAAGTGTGTCGGCGCGCCAAACAGTCTCCATACAACCACTACATCCCGGCCATGCTTCCGGCATATCTGAGCCGCATAATCGAGTTGTCCAAGCGCACATTGCGCTGGCTCACATGCTTGGTCAAGTTTTCACGTGGATTCAGGGAGAAGAATCATGGCCCTATCCCTCGCACAACGCGCGGAACTGCATGCGCCCGCCGGCGCCCCGCTGATCCAGGTTGAGCGCCTCTCGCGTGTTATCGCTACGCGCGCGCAGAGCGTCACCATTCTTGAGGACATCACCTTCACTGTGCCCGCACAAAGTCTCTTCGCCGTCAATGGCCCATCGGGCAGTGGCAAGTCTACCTTGCTCAATCTGCTGACCGGCATTGACCGGCCCACCAGCGGACGCATCACCTTCTCAGGACGGGAGATGCGCAAGATGAGCGAGAACAAACTCGCCCGCTGGCGTGGTCAGCACGTCGGCGTCGTCTTCCAGTTCTTCCAGCTCCTGCCGACGCTCACCGCGCAGGAGAATATCTTGCTGGCGCTGGAGCTGGGTGGCGTGATCCCACGCAAGGAGTGGCGGGCGCACGCCGACGAGACGCTGCGCCTGGTGGGACTCGGCGAGTACGCGAAGCGGCTCCCCAGCGCGCTCTCCGGCGGGCAGCAGCAGCGCGTAGCCATCGCCCGTGCGCTCGCCAACGATCCACCAGTGCTGGTGGCCGACGAGCCGACCGGCAACCTCGACTCGAAGACGGCGGAGCAGGTCTTCACGTTGCTCGAAGAGTTGACCCAGCGCGGCAAGACGGTGATCTACGTTACGCACGATCCGCGGCTGGCGGCGCGCGCCACCGCGCGTGTCGAACTGCTGGATGGCCGCATCGTCAACCGCTTCAACGCCGACGAGTAGCGCGGCAAAGCGAATGCCCACGAGACGAGTGGTCGCTCCTGGCGCTGAGGCGTCGGCGTCTACGCGCCCGAACGCCAGTTCCGCGACTGACAGATTGAGAGAACGAGAATGCGCGCGCTGACCAGAAAATCCATAGCCGACGTGACGCGGCGTAAGCTCCGCGCCGGCCTCACCATCCTTGGCATCGCCATTGGCGTCATGGGCCTGGCGGCGATCAGCATCGCCTCCGACCAGCTCAAAGCCAGCTTCGAGTACAGCACAGACGCCGCAGGCTCCCCAGACATTGACTTCAACACTGCGCCTGCCGATACGTCCCTGGCGATCGCGCTGGCGACTCAGCCACATGTGACCGCCGTCGAGGCGCGCGACTACCAGCCATCGCGTTGGGCCATCTCGTCTGGGCGCTACCCGTTCACTGTAGTTGGCGTCCAGGACTTTGGCGCGATGCGCTTCAACAAGCTCCAGATCGTCGAGGGGCGCCTGCCCGGCGCAGGCGAGGTCTTGCTGGACACTGGTGATCGCGCGGTCACGACGGTCAAGGTTGGCGACACCGTGAACCTGGATATTCGTGGCCAGACGCAGGCGCTGACTGTGTCCGGCTTCGCGCGCACCCGTGGTCTGCCTTCCGCCTCGATTGTCGGCTTCGCGACGGGCTACATGCGCCAGGCGGATGTCCAAGCGCTTTTCCACACGCCGGGGGCCAACGAGTTCGCGCTGAGCGTGGATGACGCGGCGCAGGCGCACACGATTGCACAGCAACTCGCGCCGTTCTTCGAAGCGCACAACATCGCGGTACTGAATGTGACGGTCGGCCACGATGACCACGGTATCTCGACTGTTACCAACGGGCTGTTCGGGGTGATGCGCGCCCTCTCGATCGTGGCGCTGCTGCTGAGCGTGTTCCTGTTGCTCAGCACGATCATGACCTTGGTGACGGAGCAGATTCCGGTCATCGGCACGATGAAGGCCATCGGCGCCAGCAGTGGCCAGGTGGTGCGCAGCTACCTGCTCTCGGTCTTGCTCTACGGCGTCATCGGCACGGCAGTTGGCCTGGGGCTGGGCATTCTGGGCGGCTATGCGCTTGTGCGCTACATGGGCGATCTCTTCACCGTCGACATCGGTCCGCTGAGCGTCAGCCCGACGCTGCTCCTGGTGGCCGTCCTCGTGGGCGTGGGCGCGCCACTCCTTGCGGCAGCGCTGCCGGTCTACCTGGGCACGCGCATCACAGTGCGTCAGGCGCTCTCCGGCTACGGCTTGGACGGCGCGAGCGGCTCGGCGTGGTCGCGCTTCGTCGGGCGTATCTTCGGCTTCGTCCCGCAGACGGTCCAACTGGGCGTGCGCGGCCTCTTCCGCAAGCGCGCCCGCGCGGCGCTGACGCTGCTGGCGCTGGCGATCTCGGGCGCGGCGTTCCTGGCGGTGCAGACGACCGCCTACTCGTTCAACACATTCCTGGGTGAGCTGTTTGGCCAGTATAACGCAGATATCTTCGTCGACGTCTCGGGGCCGGCGACCTACAATCAGATCCAGGGCGCGCTGGCGGCGGTTCCTGGCATCGGACGCACAGAGCGCTTCTCGCAGGCGCTGGTCCAGACGCAATGGGGCCAGGGCGTGCTCACTGGAGTCGAGCCGGGCGCGCAGCTTTATCACAAGCAGATGGTGAGCGGGCGGTGGTTCACCGACGGCGAGCAGCATGTGGCGCTGGTGAACCATATCGCGGCGCAGAAGTATGGCATCAAGGTCGGCGACACCATCAGCTTCCACGACGACCTGCACAGCGCGACCTGGACGATCATCGGCATCGCGCACGATGGCAATGACGCGGGCGGATTCGGCGTGCTGCTGGCGCCAGCGGCGCAGGTGAACGCCTATCTCCACCTGCCGCCGGACTACGTCTCCGGGATCATGGTGAAGTCTACCAGCGCCAGCCAGGCCGAGATCGACGCGCTGGCCACACGCATCGACAGCGCGCTCAGCAGCAACGGCTATCCGGCGCGGATCACGACGGCGCAGCAGCAGGTGCAGCGGAACCAGTCGCAGTTCCTGATCCTCTACGTCCTGCTCTACACTGTTGCAGGCATCGTCGCTCTGGTCGGCGCGATCGGTCTCTTCAACGCGCTGGCGATGTCGGTGCTGGAGCGGCGGCGCGAGATCGGCATCCTGCGCTCGATGGGCGCGACGAGCCGCAAGGTGGCCCAGGTCTTCTGGACGGAAGGCGTCTCGCTGGGGGTGATTGCCTGGGTGATCGCCATCGCCCTCGGCATACCGGTGGCATATGGCTTCGTGCAGTTGATTGGCAACCTGCTGGCGAGCGTGCCGTTCGCCTTTAATGCGCTGAACCTCGTGTGGATGCTGGTCTTCATCGTCCTGGTAGCCAGCGTCGCCAGCGTCGGTCCGGTGTGGGGCGCGGCGCGTGTCAAGATCGCTCAGACCCTGCGCTACGAGTGAGCGGACCTCTCTCCTCCCCCTCGCGGGGGGAGAGGGCCAGAGACAGGGGCGACGCCTGCGATGGTCTGCCGATCCTCCCTTGTAAGCGCGAGATTGTTGAGGAAATGATGCAGGCGCCGTAACGCTCAGGCGGAGTTGGCGCTGATGGAGCGCGCCGCCGTGTGGTCCCACTGTGTAACGATGGTCAAAGCCAATTGTTCTGTGTGCATGCCGTGTTCCTCAGTCGGACGAATTCCACGAGGCGATACAGGCCGCAGGCGAGAACGGCGATCGTGCGGCCGAGCGGGATCGGCATCTACGGCCATCCCATGGAAAAGGCAGGGGAGACACCAGGGGACGAACACCGCATGCCTCCCAAACGTGCGTCTGAACCGCCTGGCCCCCTGCATGCATGGAGGCGCCCTTCCTAACGGTCACTACGCTGTCAGCTTGAGCGCCACGGCAGTCAGGAAGAACCCAAATGCCATGACCGCCGCCCAGACACCAATGATATGGAACCGCTCCGCGTGGTTGACCAATGCTTTCCAATCCCTTGGTGGCGCGTCGAGTTTCCACTTGAGCGTGTCACTGTTGATAGGGACGGCGCCGATGATCCTGATCCAGATCCAGACGAGCATGGCGAGCACCCCCGCGCACCGGAACCAAAAGCCCAGATCAAACCCATCGAGAACCGTTACGGCGATTCCTGACAGTACCGCCGGCGCAAAGAAGGCGGGTACCAGTACGCGCAGCCTCAGTACCAGCGCCTGACGGAGTTGGAGCTGCGACCGTTCGTCCAGACCTTCTGTGGCTCCGCTTACGCCGTAGTGGATCACGAACTCTATACCGGCTAGCATACCAACGAAGAACAAGGTAACGAAGTCGAGGACAGTCGCAGGCGGCATGGGTCGTTGGTCCTTTCGTGTTCACCACTGTCGCACCACTCGATAGGTCGTTCATCATTCTGGGCGCAGGCAGGAGCGCAAGGAAGAGAGTTGCTGGAAAGAGCGCCTTGATCATTCACCCGCAGCGTGTAAGACCAATCTCGTATCCCCCTCCTTTGTGTATGGATGTACAACCAAATCGAAGAACCAAAAAATTAGGGTGTCGGTGGAGGTACGACGCCGATCAACTCGCGCAGTAGCTCATATGCTCCGTCCAAGTCCAGATCGGGTTGAGCCAGTTGCTGCAAGGCTAAGCCCTCAACTGAGGCGAACACAACTGCGGCGAGCGCTTGCGCCTTCTTTTCATCTCCCTCAGTAACGTCCTCGAACGCCCGCGCGAACATCTGCCGGATAAACGCGAGCTGTTCGCCAACTATCGGTAGGAACGCCGGATTGCGCAGGCCCAAGGCGAAGAGCTCGTAGTGCAGGCGATACCATCCCGGATCCTGGGCGACGCGATCTCGCAGGGCAGCGAGGGCCGCCTCGAGAAAGTGGTCGGCGGGGACAACAGCCCGCAGGTCCTGCATCAGACGCCCATAGCGTATCCCCGCCTCGCGCAGAACCGCTACGAGCAACTCCTCCTTCGAGGCGAAGTAGTAGTGGAAGAGGCCTGGAGAAACCCCAGCGGCGCGCGCGACCTCCTTCACAGTGGTCGCCTCATAGCCTTTCTCGGACAGCACGGTGTAGCCTGCGGCAATGAGCCGTTCCCGATTGTCTGCCCGATGCGTCCAGGTTTTCTCGCGCTCTGGCTCAATTTGTTTGGTCATACAAATAGATTAGTCGTTCCACGTCGTTGTGTCAAGGGGGTATGGGTCGTAGGAGTGGCGAAAGAGCTGGATATGGTGGAGTGCGGCTTGTCAAGCGCAGTCGAGCAGCAGCGCCAGCGGCGTGTCGCGCGGGACTTTGAGCCGGGTTTTTTCATGCAGCGTCTTCTCGTCGGGGAAGACATCTTCCGGTACAGCGGTGAAGCCTGCGACTTCCAGCGCATCCAGATACGCCTGCGCCGACCGGCGCGAGACGGGCAATCGCAGCCCCTCGGCGCTGGGCATGGCGAAGAGACCACGCCCGAAGTCTGTCAACGCGCCCTTTTTCGCCAGCGCATGAACGAGCGCCGGATGCGGGACAGCTGCGAGCAGGCGCCCTCCCGGTCGGAGGACACGGGCGCACTCGTGCAGAGCGTTTTGCAGGCCGCTAGTCGTCAGCTCATTCAGAAGCATGCTGGCGAGGACAAGTTCAATGGTAGTGTCTTCGAGCGGGAATGGCTGCTGCACATCCAGTGCGAGATACTCGGCGTTATCGGCGTGATGTTGTGCCTGAGCGATGGCGAGCAGCTTTTGCGACTGGTCGGTGATGAGCAGACGCGCTGGCGACTGGCCAGAGAAGCGCCGCAACATGAGTGGAGCAAAGTAGCCATTGCCAGCGCCCAATTCGAGGACGGTCTTCCCGACAATGCCGCCAATCTTGCCCAGGAGGCGGTCGTTGAGCACATGGCGCTTGAACGCGCCGCCGTGGTACCCCGTGATACGGTCCCACCGCTGAGCGATGCCGTCGTAGTAAGCGACCCGCGCTATTGTCTCGTTCCCTTCTCGTTCCCTTCTCGTCCCCAAACCTTATGGCGCATACAAGCACAGTCGCCGGATCGGCTCCTGGCGCCGAGGAGGCGTTGCAGTATAGCACGCGGCGTCACGCCTGCGCTTACTTACTAGCGGACGGAGAGCATCGCGCGGGGACGGTCGCTAGCGGCCAACGACTGGCTAGCGCCATCCAGCGTCTGCGCGTTCGCGCCGTTCGCCGCGCCCTGACGTAACGGCAGGATACCGTACTGCGCCTTGAGGGTCAGGATGCGCCGCACCGACTCGTCGATACGCTGCTGGCTGATCCGCCCGGAGTTGACCGCGCTGCGCAGGCCATTAAGCACATCGCGCATTGTCGCAGGGTTCCATGGCCCCTCCAGCAGGTCATTGCCGGCCAGCACGGCGAGCACGGCTGCCTCGGGCAACGAGAAGCGCAGGCTGACACCCTTCATCCACAGGTTGTCGGTGATGACGACGCCCTGATAACCCATCTCATCGCGCAGGACGCCCTGCACCAGTTTGGGCGAGAGCGAGGATGGCATGTCAGGATCGATGGCGTTGACCAGCACGTGCGTCACCATGATCATGCCAGGACTCTTCGCCAGCAGGTCGCGGAAGGTGGCGAAGTCAGTCGCTTCGAGTTCCGCCCGGCTGCGCGTCACGGTCGGCAGGGTCTTGTGCGGATCCAGCGCCACGCTGCCAATACCGGGCCAGTGCTTCAGCGTGCCGATAATGCCGTTCTGCTGCAAGCCATCCAGGAAGGCCCCGGCGAAGGCGTCCACCGTCGCGGCGGTCGATCCATATGGCCGGGGGCCGATCACCGGGTTCGGGATCGTGCGCACGTCCGCCACCGGCGCAAGATCGACGTTTATGCCGAACGATTTCAACTCTGCGGCGGCGCGGCTGCCGGCGTCGAAGGCCAGGCCAGGATTGCCGGTCGATCCAAGGTACTTCGCGGAGGGAAGCGGCGGCGCGAAACCCAGGTTGCCCAGCCGATCTACATTGCCGCCTTCCTCGTCCATCGTGAAGAACATCGGAATCGCCGTGTGCGCCTGTGTATCGCGGGTGAGCGCGCGGAGCTGATCGGGGGATGTCATGTTCTTCGCGTAGATGATGAGCGCGCCGGCGTGCTGTTGCTCCACCATTGTCTTGATGTCGCCGCTGTAGGATTGCGAGTAGGTCTCGACCATGATCAATTGACCGAGCTTCTCGTCGAGTGACATCTGGCTCAGATATGACTCAACCGTGGCGGCAATGGGCGAGATGGGTGTGGGCGTGACCTCGGTGGCGGGATCGCGTGTCGGCGAGCGCGAGGCAGTCACGCCGTTGGCCGTGCGTGTGGGGAAAGGCGACTCCATCGCCCAGGCGCGCGCGCGCTGCCCCAGAGGTCCCGCGGCGCAGATCACTAGCGCGATCAGGCTAAAGCCGATTACGAGCGGCGTGAGCCGCCTCAGCCAGGGCGCCTGAGTCTGTGCGCGTAGTTGACCGTAGGGCCACTTGCTGTTTTCGCGTCCTTGCTCCATTATCCGCTCTCCCTCGAAGGCGTCCCCTGGAAGGCGTCCCCTGATAGTATAGCGCTCCAAGGACTAAGACGAGCGCGCGGTGGCGAGGCCACAGGAAAGCCTGGAGCGGCGTAGGTCGTTCTGTGTGGCCGATGTGATCTTTCTCTGCTTCTCATTGCCCTCTCTGTGAGGTAGGCGAGACAGGATAGAGGATGGCGGAGCGAACCGGTTGCTGGACTGAACTGGCAGGTATAGCTGCTGACTCAGGGCATACAGCGCGGGGTGGTGAAGAGCTATCGCCCACCAGAGGCCGTGTCCACTCGTCGCCCTGGGTGGTCCTTCTGATGTGAAGCGCAATTGGGTCATGAAAGGTTGAGTCAGATGTTTACACATATTCTGTTTCCGGTCGAGAGAGCCGCCCAGGCGCCACGCGTGATTGCGCTGGTCCACCTGCTCGCGGCCCACGGCGCGCTGAGCGTAACGCTTGTACGCGCGCATCCCCGGATGCCGGAAAGCGATACGCTGCACGCCGCCAGCGCCGAGCTTGACCATCTCGCGGCGCGCCTGCGCAGCGACACGATTGATGCCCACTATCTGCTGGAGTTCGAGACCGCCGAGACGGGTATCCTCGATGCCGCGAAGCAGACGCAGGCTGATCTGATCGTGTTGATGCCGCATGCGCGCCATGGCCTGGACGCGCTCGCGCATCCAAGCATCACAAACAGGCTGCTGACCAGCGCCACCGCGCCATTGCTGATCTGGCCAGAGCGCCTTCCTGAGACCAGCGTGGGAGATTTCCTTAGCCTGCCCGGAGCCGCTGTGATCCTGCCGCTGGATGGCGGAGAACTGGCGGAGCGCGCGCTGCCTTACTCAGTTGACCTGGCGAATGCGTTCGGGCGCATGCTGTTACTGGTGCGCGTCACACCAGACGTCACTCTGCCGATGAGCATCGTGGCGGAGGAGGCGCTCGTGACGCCGGAGATACTGCGCGCGGAGCAGGAGGAGGCGCGCGCCTATCTGACGCAGATTCGTGAGCGCTATGCGCATGATCTCACGACGCCGATTCAATCAATGTCACTGACGGGAGCGCCCGCGCGCAGGATACTCGCTCTGGCCGAGGCGCATCGCGGCAGCGTGATCGTCATGAGCACACACGGACGCGGCCCTCTGGCGCGGGCAGCGCTCGGTAGTGTGGCGACTGAGATCATTCGAGAGGGCGCGACTCCAGCGTTGGTCATTCCACCGCATGCGCCAGCGCCCCTGGCCAGGACAGCTCCCCTCATGCGCCCAACGGAGGTAGTGGAGAGGTAAAGGGGAGGGCGCCATCGCAGGGACGCGCCAAACCCGGTTAGGCGCCTCTGGACCGCCTCTCACACCAGTGTGAGGCGCATCTGGACGACCTGGCCGGGCCATGCTCGTCTCCTCAGCGCAGCGTCAGCTCCATGTAGCTTGCGCCGTGGACGGGATTGTCGCGGTACGCTGCGATCTCGCGAAAACCGAGCGCGCGGTAGAGTCGCTGCGCCGCGCTCATCGTGGGCAATGTGTCGAGGCGTAAGGTCACGTAGCCCGTCGCTCGCGCCTCGGTGATCACCGCTTCCGCCAGCGCGCGCCCAACTCCCGCTCCCTGCCACGCCGGGCGGACATAGAGCCGCTTCATCTCGCCCACTCCCTCGGCGAACCGCCGCAGCGCCACGCATCCCGCACCCTCGGCGCCGTCCCAGGCCAGCAGGAGACGCCCATCTGGCGGCGAATATCTTCCCGGCAAGGTGGACATTTCCTCGTCGAAGTTCTGGAGCGAGAGATCAACCCCCAGCCCGTCTGCGTACTCGTGGAAGAGCGTCTGCGCTATCTCGATCTCGTCGGCGCTGGTCGCCGGGCGTATCTCCAGCATGCGGCGAGCCTCCATTTCAACGCATGTTCGACAACGGCCACAGCCTGACAACGGCCACAGCCTCAGGTATACACTATCTGGAACACGTCGGCTACGGACGTGCGTACGCCGAAAAGGAGTACAAGGGAGCGGCGGATCATGGAGCAGCGGGATCTGGGCCAGAGTGGCCTGCGGGTACCTGTCGTCGGCATGGGAACCTGGCGCACCTTCGACGTGAGCGGCGCGGCGCACGAACGCAATGCGCGCGCCATCGTCGATGCGGCGCTCACGGCAGGCGCCAACTTCTTCGACTCCTCGCCGATGTATGGGCAGGCCGAGCGCGTGTTGGGGCTGGCGCTAGCCGGTCGGCGTGATCAAGCCATCGTCGCCAGCAAGATCTGGACGCCCTCGGCAGCGGAGGGAGAGGCGCAGGCGAGCCGCGCGTTGGGCTACTTTGGCGGGCGCATTGACCTCTATCAGATCCATAACCTCGTCGCCTGGCGCGAGCAACTTACGATGCTAGAGCGCCTGCGCGACACCGGGCGGATTGGCGTCATCGGCGCGACACACTACATCTCTTCCGCATCCGACGACCTGGCGATCGTCATGCGCACAGGGCGTATCGGCGCGATCCAAATCCCGTACAATCCCCTTGAGCGGGCGGTCGAGCGGCTCATTCTCCCCCTGGCGGCGGAGTTGCGGCTCGGCGTCGTCGTGATGCGTCCATTCGGCGAGGGTGGACTGCTGCGTCAAACGCCATCCCCGGCGAACCTCGCGCCCCTGCGCGCATTTGGCGTCACGACCTGGCCGCAGACGCTGCTGAAATGGGTGCTCAGCGACGTGCGGTGTCACGTGGCGATCCCAGCCACCAGCCACCCCGAGCACATGGAAGGGAACGCCGCGGCAGGTGAGCCGCCCTGGTTTGGACCGCAGGAACGCGCATATGTCACGCGGTTAGCTGCTGGGTAAGGACTCCGCTCAGACAACGATGCCCTGAGTGCTCCCAGCCAAGTAGAACTGGACTGCTTCGCGGCAAGGAGCAGCGCCCATTCGCCTCTCAGAGCGTCTGTGGGGGAGACCTCGACAAGACATAACGCCGCGCGCCGCAGCATGGGCGCAAAGTATCCGAGCGACCCACTGAAGCGGAATGGGTCCGCGGCCAACGCTATCTCCCATCGTTGCCGGTGCGAGGCTGTACGGTGGTGATCATCTCGTCGTTCGACATGGCGCTCCCTGTTGCCCACGCCTCTTCGAAATCTGCCGCACTCAGCCGTCCGCGAATTGCGGCCACATCGCGGTCGAATTCCGCGCGATCAGCCGGCCACATCGGGGTCCCGATCGCGCGGAAGCGTGCGTCCACCCACCCTAAGAGCACGGCTGCCCGCTCTGGCTCGTTGCGATCGATCGCCAGCCCCGCGAAGCCGGCGCAACATTCGACGATACCGCGCTGGAACCCCATCCGGCGGAAACGGGCGAGGCTCTCGCTGAAGAGTGTACGCGCCAGCGCGCCATCGCCCCGCTGGCGCGCGACACAGCCCAGGTTGTGGAGCACTCTCGCGATATCAGTCGCGCCCCCGACCGCCTCGAACCGCGCCAGGGCCTCCCGATAGTGGGCTTCCGCCCGCTCACTCTCACCTCGCAGTCGCGCGACCTCGCCGAGGTTGGTCAGCGCGACGGCGACAGAGAGTCCGTCCCGCAGTTCTCGATGCAGGCTGAGGCTCTCCTCGAATGAGGCGAGCGCGGCATCGTACTCTCCCTGGCGCAAGGCGGCCTCCCCCAGTTTCATGGTGGCGAAGCCTGTACCCCATCGGTCCCCCACCTCCCGAAACAAGCGCATGCTCTCCAGGTTGCGGCGATACGCTACCTCGGCGTCTGGTTCGAATAATCCGTGGCCGAGAAAGGACAACGCGTAGGCCGCGCCCCATTTGTCACCGGCCGCTCGCGACCGTGCCACGCTCTCCTCCAGCCAGGCGCGCTGCGAAGGGTACTCCCTCCTGTCTTGAGTCGCCACAGCCAGGCAGGCCAGCGCGAAGGCGGCGCCCGCCTCGTTCCCACAAGTTCGGGAAAGCGTGAGAGACTCTTCAAACTGCTGGCGCGCCGCGATGAAATCTCCCTGGAGCCAGGCCAGCATCCCTGCCCGGTTGAGCGCTAAGGCCTTGGCCGATACAGTGGCCTCGGTCGCCACCTTCATCTCCACGGTCGTCCTCCCCTGAGCGTGCAGCGCACGCTCCAGCCACATGCGACCCTCACTCATGTACCCGCGAACGGACCAGAACCAGCCAAGCGCGCCCGCCAGCCGCAAGCTGGCTTCCAATTCCCCTTCTCTGATGAGCCAGGCGAGCGCCGTTCGCAGGTTCGCCTGCTCTTCCTCGAGGCGGTCGAACCAGACCAGCTGCGACGCCTGGCGCAACTGGGCGTCTCCTTGCTCCGCGAGCCAGAGGTAGTACGCCGCGTGCAGGCTGCGCGCCGCGATGGCCTCCCCACTCTGCTCGAGGCGTTCGGCAGCATACTGCCGTATCGGTTCGAGCATCCGGTACCGCGGAGCGCTCTCTGGCGCCTGCTCGACCACGACCAGCGACTGGTCTACAAGCCCGCCCAGCGCCTCCAGGACCGTCTCCGTCCGGGCCGAAGCTCCTCGAACCTCGGCGTCGACCGCCTCCGTCGCATCAAGCGTCCAGCTGTCAGCAAAGACGGCGAGGCGCTGAAACAGCGTCTGTTCACGTCCGGGCAGCAGAGCGTAGCTCCAGGCGATCGTGGCGCGCATTGTCTGCTGCCGCTCAGGCAGATCGCGCGCGCCGCCGGTGAGTAGCGGCAGCGCGTGATCGAGTCGCTCCAGCAGCTGGGGTGGAGGCAGAACCTTCACCCACGCCGCCGCGAGCTCGATAGCGAGCGGCAAGCCGTCAAGTTTGCGGCAGATGCCTGCAAGAGCCCGCGCCTTGGACGCTGTGAGCGCGAACGCTGGGGACACTTGCTGGGCGCGGCGTACAAAGAGCTGTACGGAAGCCGCCCTAGCCACCTCCTCAACCGACAGTGGCTGACCGGAGAGTTCATCCCGCGGTGGCACACCGAGCGGCGGCACTAGGTACTCCTGCTCGCCGTGCAGCCGGAGTGGCGCCCGGCTCGTCGCCACCACCCGGAGACGCGGACAGGCGACCAACAGGTCCGCGATCTCCCAGGCTCTCTCAAGCAGGTGCTCACAATTGTCGAGCACGAGCAGGAGTTCCCTCTCGCGTAGGTAACCATGCAGGGTCTCGCGGAATGTCTGCTTCCCCGACTCTTGCAGGCCGAGCGCCCACGCGATGGTGGGAATGACGAGCCCGGGATCCTGCACCAGCGCGAGTGGCACAAAGGCCGCCCCATCGGCGAACAGGTGAAGCGCTTGCCGGGCCACCTCGACAGCCAACCGCGTCTTGCCGACGCCACCGGCGCCTGTGAGCGTGAGGAGCCGCGCCTCTGGCCGCCGTAGAAACTGCAGCGCCTCTGCGGCCTCCTGCACACGTCCAATGGGCGCCTCCCCGTACTCAGGGAGAGACAGACGCGTGGAGCTAGCAGCTCCAGCGGTGTGTAACGTCCCAGGCGGAGAACCGTGCGCGCCTCTGGTGGTCCTTGCGGCTGCGACTAGCCGCTCACGCTCAGCCTGACTCAGCTCCAACGCGGCAGCCAGGCGCCGAATGGTGTCTGGGTGCGGATGGCGCCGCTCACCCCGTTCCAGGGCGCCGATCGCGTTCTTGCTCAGGCCGGCCCGCACCGCAAGCGCTTCCTGCGAACACCCGGCCGCCTCACGATAGCGTCTCAAGAGGTCACCAAAGCGCTCGGACTGCTCTCCCACGGCGCACCATGACTTTCCATTGTGACGCTGAGGCAGCAGCGTACACGACGAAATGAAGCGCTTGGATGAGTGCATCGTACCACCGGATAGGGCGCCTCACCATTGTGAGCCAGTTGTTGGTCGACTGTGTGTCTAAGTGGGTGGTCTGAAGCCACGGGCAGAAAGTAATCTGAGCACAAGCTGTCTAATACACGCCTGGTCGCGGCGCCCAGGAGGAGGAGGGCTACGATGAATGGCTATACGCTCGTTAAGTTCCTGCACGTGAGTGGGGCCATTGGCTACTTTGCCGTCATGGGCACCTTGCTCTTTGGCTTAGCGGCGCTGCGGCGCGCGCGGCGCGTCGAGCATGTGCGGGCGCTCGCCGACCTCGTTGGGCGGTTGACACCGTTCTTCGTAACCAGCATCCTGCTCCTGCTGGCCGCCGGGCTGTACATGACCTTCACCGCCTGGAGCGTCCAGACGGGCTGGATCGTCATCGCCCTTGTCACCCTGCTGCTCATCGTGCCCATCGCCACGGCGACCGTCCAACCCCGCTTGCGTGTCATTGCCCAGCTTGCTCACGAGGCGCCCGACGGCCCGCTGCCCGCAGAACTCTTCGCGCGTACCCACGACCCGGTCCTCGTGGCCACGCCACAGACGGCGACGGCGCTGCTGCTGGGCATTGTCTTCCTGATGACCAACAAGCCGGCGCTCTCCGTGGCGCTGCTCGTGATGGCGCTTGCGCTGGTCCTCGGTTTGGCCTCAGTCGTGCTCGTCGGTCGGCCTCCGCGCGCGGTCGAGCGCGGCGAGACTGCTGACCCAGCCGTCATGAGTGAGCCAGCGAGGTGATTGACCTCGCTGTGCTCTTGACACTCCCCCGCATGAATGCGGGAGATGCTCAGGCGACGCACATGGCGACCCATCACGTTGACGCCTGACAGTTCTGCTGGAACCGACGTGTGCAGCTTCGGCGAAGGAGACCCAAGGGCCATGAGGTCGAAAAGAGGTGCGCCTGTGCTGGTGACGATTCTCGGACAAGGGCGACACAGTGGCAACGGCGGATGGGCCATGCATCCCCCGCTTGAAAGCAGGGGGCTTTCTGGACCTTGTGTGTAAATCGCGCTCATGCCCGTCCACAGCGCTGCCACGGCGTTGGCACAAGCGAGCCAGCGTTCGCATTCCGCGATCAGGATGTTGAGTTCCTGCAGTTAATCGCTTGGATTCTGATACGCAAGACCAGCATGTGCACTGGGCGCTGGGCTGGTGGCGCGCCCTGCGACTATTTGTGAATCAGCGCGCCACCGTGAGCTATCTCGCTATCGAATATCGAAGGAGCCGCACGGGTCCGCACGGCGCACAGACCGAATGACAAGCGGTTGGTGGCGCTCAAGTCAACGCATTGTCCTGACAACATATTCCACCTAAACCAGACTATCGCGCCGGATATCAGCGCCAGTGCTCGGCGGAAAGAATAGGAAACGCCGAAGTCGAGGAAAGGTCGTAGTGGGACGCATGATGACGCGCCCCTTTATTCGGGAAGGAGATGGCGGATGGAGACACGCGAGCAGGTTGGTGGACTCGTCGCCGAACTGAGCGCCTCGGCCTGGGGGCTGGCTTCCCTCGACGCCTGCCTGGAGGCTGGGCTCCTGCAATGCCTTACCGAACCGCACACCCCCGCCGAACTGAGCGAGCGCACAGGCGTCCCGGCGGCGTTGGTGGAGGCGCTGCTGGACCAGCTCGCCGCAGTGGGCTTGGTCCGCCGAGCGGGCGACGCATTCACCGCCGCCCCCGGCCTCCAGCCGCTCCTGACGCCGCCCGCACGGGACTACCTGCTGCGTGATGTGCGCGCGACGGCGCTGCAGAGCCAGGCGCTCATGGAAGGCGCGAAGCGCGGGACGCTTCGGGCAGGCTGGACCCATACCGATCCGGAGCTCTTGGAGGCGCAAGGGGCAGGCTCGACCGGCGCCCCCGCCGCGCGGATGCTCTCCGAGCGCCTCTTCCCGAGACTGGAAGGATTAGTGGAGCAACTGCAGGCGCCGACGGCCTCTTTCCTCGATGTTGGGTCTGGCGTCGGAGCGCTCTCCATCGAGATGTGTCGCATCTGGCCCCAGCTGCGTGTGGTCGGGCTCGAGCCGCAAGCGGCGCCGCTGGCTGAAGGGCAGCGCACCGTCGCCGCCGCTGGAGCAGGCGATCGCATCGCGCTGCGGGCGCAACGGGTTGAGGAGATGACCGAGCGCGAAGCCTTCGACCTCGCCTGGCTGCCCCAGGTCTTCCTGCCGCAGGAGGCGTTCGGCTCAGGACTGCGAGCGGTGCGCGAGGCGTTGCGGCCTGGAGGATGGGCGGTCCTGCTCGCGATCGGGGCGCCTGGGTCCGATCCGCGCGCCGCGTTAGGGCGGTTGATCAACGTGCTGTGGGGCGAGGAGGCGCGGCCCAGCGAAGAGGTAGAGCGCGCAGCGATCGCGGTTGGCTTCGATTCGGTGCGAAGCATCCCCGGTCCGCCTGGTGGACTGGTCGACGCGACGTTCGTCGCCGCCCGCCGCCCCGTGTGAGCTGCGGAAAACCCTTTCCTGATCTCCCGGATGCGGCAGGCGCTCGGACTCGATAGTGGGCCCGGTCACCGCGTCCGCGCTCATAGGGCGGTTGGCGCAACGTGAGGGTGAGATGGGGCCGTGCGCTGCTCGGCGCCGGGAGAGATCGTGCGAGGACAGGGCCACCCTTGAGGCAACCGTTCACAGCTCAGGATCATTGAGTGCCTGAACGTAGCGCTTACCCTTGAGGGTCAGCCTCGCATGGACCGTCCTGAGCGTAATAGGTGGCCACCTCGCGCACGTGTAGCAGGGCACTCAGAGGGTGTACCCACAAGTGGATCCTCAGCGACCCGCGCTGCCACGTGGCGATCCCGGCGACCTCGCGGCCTGAGCGCATGGCAGAAAACGCCGCCGCGGGCGCGCCGCCCTGGTTCGGGCCCGACGAGCGCGCGCTGGTCAGCCGTCTCGCCGGGAATCCATAGGTCTTGCGAGCCCTCCTCGAACTTGAACATCCTGACATCCCCCGTGCCGGGGTACACCTATGCGAGAGATCGAGCGCCTGAGACCAGCAGGAGCAACTATGCGTGACCATGAGGACGCCGACGGTAGGGAGCGCCGCAGAGCATGACATACGCTGCGCGTTGGCGACGTGCACGCCGTGGCCGTCCCCTGCCTGTGCGCTGACGCCCCACCCGGATTCCATCTAACACCTACAGGAAGGGTGCGATCATGAGCGCACACCCGTCGAAGTAACGCTCTCCATGGCTCTACTTCGCGTTGGTGTTCATCCTAGCTCTACCATTGTGGTTGCTCGGTTACCTCACCGAACACGGTCTCCTGAAAGGCCTCGGAATCGACCTTCCTTTCAGCGCGCTGATCTTCGTGTGTCCGATCATCGCGGCCGCGCTCCTCACCTATCGAGACGAGAAGATGGCTGGCGTCAGGCGGCTCTCGCGACGGATCTTCGATTACAAAGGGGTCAGGCCAAGGATCTGGTATGCGCCCATCCTGCTCTTATTGCCTGTTCTCTATGCGCTGTAATACAGCGTCATGCGTCTGATCGGAGCGCCACTCCCCGTCCCAGAAGTATCCTTGCTGACGCTGCTCATCCTGTTTGCGCTGTTCTTTATCAGCGCCACGTGTGAAGAGGCGGGCTGGTCAGGATATGCTATTGATCCCTTGCAAGCCCGGTGGGGCGCATTAGGAGCCAGTCTCGTAGTAGGGAGCGTCTGGGCGGCCGTGCATGTCGCGCCAGATCTGCAAGGCCACCATACATGGGCATGGATAGCTAGTCAGCGGTGCTTTTCCGCCGTGCTGCGGGTCCTGATCGTTTGGCTCTACAACAACATTGAGAAGAGCGTCTTCGCGGCGATCCTCTTTTATGACATGGACAATGTCACCGTGTATACTCTCTTTCCGAATGATGGTGGGTCTCACTATATCCCGGCCATCACCGCGTCGCTCACGGCCATCACGGCGGGAATCGTCACGTTCCTTTGGGGCCCAAAGACGCTAGCCCGGTACAGGTATGCTAACAGGACCAAACCACCAGTCGAGTCATAAGTCCGCTGACCCTGCTGCTCATGCCAGCCGATGAAGTGATACCTTCCGATTGCGCCAACCATCTCACACCAGGGGATGCGCCGCGCAAACGACGGCTGTTGAAGGTCGGACCTCTACCCAGAGAAGGGGACGAGGATGTATCACATTTTCATTACGAGGAGGACTATCCGAACACAGCACGATGACTCTCTCTCTCCGGTCGTGCTGGTGGACTTCCTCCTCCTGCAAACGCCATTGCTGACTCCAGAGGAGCCAGGTGAAGTAGTCGCACTCACCGTCCTCTGCGCCGCCTCGCCGGAAGCCCCTGACCATTGCGCGCCTGTCGTACACTGTGCCAGCAGGATCAGACGACATGACAGGAGGCGCGACCCATGGCCGACGATACATTTCGGGCGCTGGTGCTCGAGCAGCGCGACGAGCAGGTCACGAGCGAGATCAGGGAGCTGCGACGAGATGAGTTGCCAGAAGGTGATACCCTCGTGCGCGTGGCCTATTCCGCGCTCAACTACAAGGACGGCCTCGCGCTGACCGGCAAGAACAAAGTCGTGCGCTCGTACCCGATGGTCCCCGGCATTGACTACTCCGGGACCATTGAGGAGACTACGTCGCCAGAGTTCGCGCCGGGCGACCGCGTCGTGCTGACGGGCTGGGGCGTTGGCGAACGGCGCTGGGGCGGCTACGCGCAACTCGCGCGTGTCCGGAGCGACTGGCTCGTGCGGCTGCCAGAGAGCATTGACCTCAAGCAGGCGATGGGGCTGGGCACGGCGGGCGTGACGGCGATGCTCTGTATCCTGGCGCTGGAAGAGCACGGGCTGACCTCAGACAAGGGCGATGTGCTCGTCACGGGGGCGTCGGGCGGTGTGGGTGGGATGGCGGTAGCGCTGCTCGCGGCGCTCGGCTATAGCGTCACCGCCTCCACGGGCCGCGCCGACGCGCGCGAGTATCTGGCGTATCTCGGCGCGAAGACGGTCATCGACCGTGGCGAGTTGACCGCGCCCGGTGGGCCACTGGGATCGGCGCGCTGGGCTGGCGCGGTGGATACCGTCGGCGGGGAGACGCTGGCGGGCGTCCTACGCACGCTGGCCTATGGCGCGAGCGTCGCGGCGTGCGGCAACGCTGGCGGCGCGGAGGTCAACACAACTGTGTTACCCTTCATCCTGCGCAGCGTGAACCTGCTGGGCATTGACTCGTTGGCCACACCCCTCACGCGGCGGCGCCTCGTCTGGGAACGCCTGGCGCAGTTCATGCCTGCAGAGAAGCTGGATCGCATGATGACCGTCGTGCGGCTGGCCGAGACACCCGCGCTCGCGCGCGAGATTCTTGCCGGACGGACACAAGGCCGCATTGTGGTCGATGTGAACGCCTGAGGCCGGCGAGCGCACAGCGCTGAGCTATCCTGTATACTACCGAATGCGGCGCGTCAGCCGCGACGAGCAAACACAAACATAAGGAGGCGCTCGATGGCGGATGTGCGGCCACTCCCTGGCATTCGTTACGCCGGGACTGATGACCTCGCCGGCCTCGTTACGCCGCCCTATGACGTCATTTCCCCTGAGGCGCAGGCAGGCTACTACGCCCGCCATCCGCACAACATTATCCGCCTGGAGCTTGGGCGTGATGAGCCGGGCGACGACAGTCTGAACAACAAGTACACCCGCGCGGCGACGCTCTTCGCCGAGTGGCGGCTGGAGGGCGTCCTGCGGCAGGACACGCCCTCGCTCTATGTCTACGAGCAGACCTTCGTCGTCGCGAGCGTCGAGCGGCGGCGTATCGGACTGCTGGCGCGCGTGCGACTGGAGCCGTGGGACGCGCGCGTGATCTTGCCGCACGAGCGCACGCTCAGCAAACCGAAGGATGACCGGCTTAAGCTCTTCCATGCCTGCGCCGCCAACCTCAGCCCCATCATGGCGCTCTACGACGACCCCAACCAGGAGTTAGGCGGCGTCCTGAACGAGACGACCATAGCCACTCCCACCGCTGACCTCACCGACGACTCCGGCGAGCGCCACCGTCTCTGGCGGCTCGACGATCCCGCTCTCGCCGAGACAGTCGCCGTCTTCTTTGCGCCGCGCCAGCTCTACATCGCCGATGGCCACCACCGCTACGAGACCTCGCTGACCTACCGCGACGAGGTACGGGCCCAGCGCAAAGAGACCTTTCCCGACGATGCGACGGATTTTACGCTGATGTCGCTCACCGCAATCGAGGATGCAGGGCTAGTTGTTCTGCCAACGCATCGCATCCTGAAGAACGTTGCTGCCGACGATCTTGCGGCGCTGCCGGAGCGCCTGAGACGCCACTTCACCCTCACACCGCTAGAAGGCAGTTCCGGCGAGGAGAGGCGACGCGCGCAGGCGGAGGCGGGGCGTCAGGCGCCGTCACTTGCCCTGGTGACGCGCGACAATGCGTGGCTGGCGACGCTGAACGATTCAGGGCGCACGGCGATGGCAGGCGTGAGCGTCGCGGAGGAAACACCCGGAGATGCGTGGCGGGAGCTCGATGTCGCTGTGCTGCAGTCGCTCGTCTTCGGCGCGGCGCTCGGCGTCACGCCGGAGGAGATTCGCGCCGGCGAGCGCGTCACCTACACGCGCGACGCAGAGGCTGCGGAATCTGCTGTGCGCCTGGGAACGGATGGCGCGAGTCTGGCGGCGCTGCTGAATCCGACGCCACCTGGCGCGATGCGTGACGTGGCGCAGGCGGGCGACCGCATGCCGCAGAAGTCCACCTACTTCTATCCTAAACTGATTACCGGGCTGGTGATTAATCCGCTCTGGTGAGAGCGAGCCGCTGGTTGTGTGATAGCGGGACGAATGAGAAAGAGCGCGCATGAGCAAGGTGTTGATTGTCGGCGCGGGGCTGGCGGGACTGACATGCGCGAAGATCCTGCACGAGGCGGGGCACGACATCCGTCTGCTGGAGGCGTCCGACGGCGTCGGCGGGCGCGTGCGTACCGATCACAGCGCCGATGGTTTCCTGCTCGACCGTGGCTTTCAGGTCCTTTACACCGCCTATCCCTCCGCACGCGAACATCTCGACTACAAAGCGCTCAAGTTGCGCCCGTTCACCTCCGGCGCGATCATCATCAAAGATGGCAAGTGGCATCGGAAAGGTGGTCCACTGCTCACCATTGGCGATAAACTGCGTCTGCTGCGGCTGCGCCGCGCCGCACGAAGACGCTCGCTCGAGAAGATTTTCCAGGGTCGCATGCGCAAGGGTGACCGCAGCGTCTATCAGGAGTTGCGACGGCGTCATTTCAGCGAGGAGGGCTTCATCGCCAACTTCGCGCGCCCGTACTTCGGCGGCGTGCTGCTCGACCGCGAACTCTCCAGCAGCGCGCGCACGCTCTATTTCATTTTCAAGATGCTCGCCAGCGGCAAGACAGTCATCCCCGAGGGTGGCATCGGCGAGATTTCCACGCAGCTCGCGTCGCGCCTGCCAGCGAACGCGATCCGCCTGGAGACGCGCGTGGAGGGTATCGTCGAGGCGGACGAGCGCGCGGTTGGGGTCACTCTGACGGGAGGAGAGGAGATGCAAGGCGATGCTGTGGTCGTCGCCACCGACGCGCCGACCGCCGCCGCGCTGAGCGGACTGGAGGCGCCAACCGAGGGCATGTCGGTCGCCTGCGTCTACTTCGCCGCGACCGAGAAACTCTACGATGGCCCGACACTCCTCCTCAACGCCAATCCTGAGGCGTTCGTCAACAACGTCGTGCAGATCAGTAATCTCTCCAGCGCCTACGCCCCCAAGGGACAGCATCTGCTCTCCGCCACCGTGCTTGGCGCGCCGGAGATGAGCGACGCGGACCTGGCGGCGCGCTGCCGCGAGGACATGACCTCCTGGTTTCCTGGCAAAGACCTCGCCAAGCTGCGACAGGTCGGGATCTATCGCATCAAGTTCGCGCAGTTCCGCCAACCGCCCGGCGTCTTCGCCACGCTGCCACCGAACGCGACGCCGACGAGAGGGCTGTTTCTTGCCGGTGAATACACCGAGTCGAGCAGCATCAACGGCGCGATGCGCAGTGGCGCGATGGCCGCGCAGTCCGTCCTGCGCGCGTTGCAAAAGGATGAGAAGGATAGCGCCACGGCAGAGCGGTGAAACGGCTCAGCACAGATCTGGTGGCGTCTCAGCGCACACAGTGGCCGTCGCCAGCCAGTCGCGCATCACCTCAGCCGCCAATGTTGCGCCCTGTGTCGAGAAGTGGACGCCATCGAAGGTCAGGATGTAGCCACGCTCGCACGCCAGAGTCTCGATATCCGTCTCGCCATCACCCCACAGCGCGCCCAGGGCCGCCCGCCAGCGCTGCGCAGGCGTCTGTGGTGGCAGGACCCGCACCACCGCGCTCCATCTCCTGTGCAGGTCGATCAGGTCGCAGTCCATCTCCGCAGCCACACGACGGACAACGTCGGCGTAGCGCGCCATCAGGCGCCAGCCAGGCGAACGCGGATCCACGCCGTGTGGTGGCGCCGTGCAGAGCGCGATGCGCGCGTCGGTCTGTTGGCGCATCTCGGCGACGAGGGCGCGCAGGCCAGCCTCGAAGCGCATTGGAGTGATTGCGCCAGAGACACCCTTCTCGCGTGAGAAATAGTGTCGCGTGCGCCAGAAAACGAGGCGGCGCCAGACGCCACGAGAGATGAGCCATGTCGTACAGTCATTCGTCCCGACGAAGACGACGACCCAATCAGGGTCGCGCGGCGCGACATCCGTCGCCATACGCGCCAGAAGGTGTTCCACAGTGTCGCCGCCGACGCCCGCATTGATGAGATCAATCTCCTGTGCGCCAGGCGTCTCCGCCAGCTTTCGCCGCAGGATCGCCAGATACGACGCGCCGTGCGTCCCTTCGGTCAGGCTATCGCCAAAGAACACGACGCGCATGAGCGGAGCGCTCCATAAACGGGCGCGGACACGACGGGCGACTACCCGCCGAGGTAGGCGCGGCGCACGAGGTCGTTGGTCAGCAAGTTTTTCGCCGCGTCGGCCAGCACGATGCGCCCCTGCTGGAGCACGTAGCCGCGGTCGGCGATGTTGAGCGCCATGAAGGCGTTCTGCTCCACGACGAACACGGTCACGCCCTGCTTGCGAATCTCCTGGATCGTGTCGAAGACCGTCTGCACGAGCAGTGGCGAGAGGCCCATTGATGGCTCGTCCATGCAGATCATTTTTGGCCGCGCCATCAGCGCGCGTCCCATCGCCAGCATCTGCTGCTCCCCGCCGGAAAGTGTGCCCGCGACCTGTGAAGTGCGCTCTTTCAGACGGGGAAAGAGCTCGTAGACGCGTGTCAGATCGCCCTCCAGGTCAGAGCCGGTTGGACGCGAGTACGCGCCCATCTGCAGGTTCTCATAGACGCTCATGCGCGAGAAGATGCGCCGCGCCTCCGGCACGAGCGCTAAACCGGAGTGCACGATCACGCTGGTGGGCGCCCGTTCGATGCTTTTGCCCTGGAAGGTGATCTGGCCCTTGCGCGCGCGCACGATGCCAAAGATCGTCTTCATCGTCGTGGTCTTGCCGGCGGCGTTGGCGCCCAGCAACGCGACGATCTCGCCCTCGCCGACGGTAAGCGAGACATCGCTGAGGACCGTCGTCGGGCCGTAGCCGGCGTCGACATGCGAGAGAGTAAGGATATCAGCCATGCTCAGGCCACCGTCGTTTTCCGGCCCAGATAGGCCTCGATGACACGTTCGTCGTTGCGTACCTCGTCGGGCAGCCCCTCGGCGATCTTGCGTCCGTAGTCCAGGACCGTGATGCGATCGGAGATACCCATCGTGACAGTGAGTTTGTGTTCGATCAGCAGAATCGTCAACCCGCGCTCGTCACGCAGGCGCCGGATATAATTGACCGCCTCGGCTGTCTCGGCGTCGTTCATGCCGGCGGTCGGCTCGTCCAGGAGCAGGATCTTGGGATCGGACGCGAGCGCGCGGCAGATCTCGACACGCCGCTTCTGCGCATAGGCGAGGTTCGAGACGACCTCATTTTGTCGCTCGACCAGTTCCGTTCCGAAGAAGCTGAGGAGTTCAATCGCCTTCGCTTTGGCCGCCGCCTCTTCGTGATTGACGCCCGGCGTACGCAGCACCATGCCGAGCAAGTTCGCCTTCAAGCGCGCGTGCTGTCCGACGAGCACATTCTCCAGCACCGTCATGTTATTGAACAGGCGAATATTCTGATAGGTGCGCGCCACCCCGCGGGTCAGCACGATATCAGGCGTGACGCCGAGCAGCGTGCTCCCGTCCAGACGGATCGCGCCCTGGAAACCGCTGACGCCGGTATCCTGATGATCCAGTTCGGCCCAGTAGCCGTTCGCCGGGCTGAGGAAGAAGTTGGTGAAGCGGTTGAGCGGCCAGAAGATGACCCAGATGATCGTGATCGCGTTCACCGTCGGATCCAGGTAGTTCTGGTAGCCTTCCTGCAGCGCGGAGAAGATGATGACATTGAGGACAAAGCGAATGAAGAGGACACCAAGCGCCACGCCGATGAGCACCTTGATGAACCACCACAGGAGCGATACTGGTCGCTGGCGCAGGATCAGCGCGAGCCGTCGCCCGACCAGCTTCCACTGCTCGGTGAAGCGGCGCGCTTTGCCGTCGAGATAGTTGTTTGGCTTGTAGAGGCCGGTGATCAGGTTGAAGACGGTCGTCTTGCCCGCGCCATTCGGCCCGATAATGCTGACGATCTCACCCTTGTTGACCTGCAAGTCGAGATCACCGACGGCCACCAGACCGCCGAATGACTTGTTGACTCCGCGCAGTTCGAGTTGAGGCGTCTGACCCGCAGACCTGCTCGCTGGCGTGACGGTGTCGGCTGTCTCTGTCATGTGCATTTTGGCGCGGAGACCCCCCCTATCCCTAGGCAAGGGGAGGATGCGCCGCTCCTCCTTGCTGGTAGCTATATCCATCGCTGCGATGGATGGTACGACAGAAGCGAGCAGGGACGCCCTGGATGGTTCCTTGCGTCGTGGTAATATTGAATGAACCTGTCGCTCTTACTGCGACACGTCCAATGTAGATCCCCTTCTTGACTCCAGCGGGTACGATGGCGCGAACCATGTCGCCGGTTTGGAACCCCTGAACTGTTTGTGTGCGCTTGGCTCCTGTGCGCGGGAATCCAAAGCGATCCATGCGACACATTTGTCGCGATTCACGTCCAGGGGACGATATAAGGAGTGGAGCCACCCCTCCGATACAGAGTGTCTCTGGCGTACTTGGGCCCACGCTGGCCGCATCGAGCCAATAATGTATGGTCACCCGTCTACCTCACTTCCTGCCAGTAGGTCCCGCATCCTTGATGTCAATACTGCCTTGCTCTTCCATCCAAACTTAGACGGTTCCCATTCTGCGAACTGTCTTGCAATCATTGCCTTGCGCTCCAGAGCAATAGCCGTGTCAGCGTACAGCCACCTGGAAAGAGCTTTGGCCTTGATGCCGCTATATACTACGCGAGGAGACAAGTAGTCGTATGCCCGAATCTCGGCAACTCCAACTCCGGTTTCCTGATCGAGGATGCGGGCTAACTCAACAAGAAATAGCGTGCCACCCAGAATGCCAATTACTGGTCGGCGCCTTGGAGAGGTTTCCCAAACCACATATCCGTCTCCATCAACAAATCCACGTACAAAGTGCCGCAGAAACACCTGTGGCACATAGGGCATAGGAGCCGTGAGAGACTTCGCCGGCATGCCGCCCTGATGTGAAAGGCCCCGCCATAGGCGCTTCCCCCCGATGGTTAGGGCAAAACACGCATCGAGTCGCGAGTAGATCCGATGTTGAGATTCCATGAGTTCTCGGATGAGATCGAGATGCTCTTTGTCTTTGCTTACAAAGCTAACCTGGGCATCCTTATCTGGCTGAGACATCCAGCCATCGGCAAACCAGAATCCAAAGACATAAGACATTGCCTCCGACCATGCGACGAAAAAGTCCTGATTCACTGGGCTATATCTTTCACGCCGCTCAAAGAGACGCCCGGGAAGACCAAGCAAGCGCGCCTTCTCCACTAGAGTTTTCCATGATCTTGTTGGGAATGCTCGAATAAGCTCATCTTTGCTGACATTTTCCCAAAGAGTGGTAAGGAGTCGACCTTCATCATCTGTCCACGCAACGCCAGAAGTCATTGAGTTATCTCCCCCGTTGGTGAATGCTTGAGCGATCTGAACCTCGTCAGTGTTATGGAGCGGTTTCTTGTCGGCGACACTGGCTGCGACCCCGTGTGCCTGTTTAATCGCCGACCGTAGAGCGTCGGGCTGGAACGTCACCCGATGGATCGACTCTATGGCGCATTTCCCAGTGGAGGATACGATGACAATTGGCGCAAAGTACCTCGCATTTCTCAATCTCTTTGATGATGCGGGCCTTGCCCCAATTGAGCGAGATGGCGTGACCTATGGTTCCCTCCTTGCTACTTTGGTCAACATGATGGAAATCCAATGCACGCCAGTCGCTCATTCCACAGCGAGAACACGACTTGCCCACCTTTTGCGCCTGCAGGAATGCACGAAGCTTTTGGCGTCGCTCTTTGTCCTTTCGGACAAAGTAAGCAATCGGCTGAGTGCGTTCGCGGGGATGGGTTTGCGAGTATGCTCGCATCTGTGCTTTCCGTAAGTCGCGGTTGGCCAGGTAGCGCGCGCGGTCATAAGCTCGTCTGCGTTCTTTGTCCTTGTATGCCAAAGGCTCCTCCTACAGCACCTATGCATTCGCTCCTAACGTAGCTTTCGCTGAGACTGGGCAGATTCGGGCTTGATCGCTCAAGTCCCCAGCTTGCGCCGTGGGGTATCTGACGTGCTATTCCACCCGCTGTTCTGCGTACATCGGCCCCTCGACATCGGCGTCGAGGGCATCCAGGAACGCCCCTTCCGGCTCGTCGGCCGTCTGGCGATGGAGTTCCGCCTGGCGACGTTTATTCGGAATCAACCCCTCTGGCCGCAGCAGCATCATGATCACCAGCATGCCGCCGAAGATGATATTGCGCAAGCCGGAGACATCAATTCCATGCAGGAAGTAGAAGACGCTGCTAGGGTCTTTGCTCTGCACATTGAGCTGGTTGAGGAGGTAGAGGTTGAGAATGGCGATGATGACGGCGCCCAGCATGACGCCGGGAATGCTGCCGATGCCGCCAAGCACGACCATCGCCAAATAGATGATCGAGTCGCCGAAGCTGAAGTCGCCGGGAGTGATGACGCCGAGGCGGGCGGCGTGGTAGACCCCCGCCATGCCGGAGAAGAAGGCGCCGGTGGCGAAGGCCAGCAGCTTCGTCTGTACGGTGTTGACCCCTGAGGCGGCCACCGCGATCTCATCTTCGCGCAACGCCACCCACGCGCGCCCCAGACGGGAGTCGCGCAAGCGGACGTTGCAGATAATCGCGAACGCGATGAGCACCAGGATGACGTAGTAGTAGGGCGTCGCGGCGGCGATGGGGAACGCCAGGCCAGGAATGAGCGCGCTCGGCACGCCGTTGACGCCATTCGTGCCCTGCGTCAGGCCGGGAATGTTCTTGAAAAAGATCGGGACGATCTCTCCGAAGCCCAGGGTGACGATGGCGAGATAGTCACCACGCAAGCGCAGTGTTGGCGCGCCGAGCAGCACGCCGAAGAACGCCGCGACGAGCGCGCCGATCAGCAGTGTCGGCCAGAAGAGCCAGGCCCATTTCAGGCCGAACGCCAGTTGCTGCTGGATCAGCGGCAGACCGCTCAACTGGTTGAAGAGGTTGACGATCTGCGAGAACTGTGGCGCGCCGATCAGCGACCAGGTGTAGGCGCCGAAGGCGAAGAAGGCCACATAACCGAGATCCAGCAGGCCAGCGAAGCCGACCACCACGTTCAGGCCGAGCGCGAGGATAACGTAGTACCCCGTATCCGAAAGGACGCTGACACGATAATCCGTGCCTGGCCCGAGGAGGTACTGGTCAATGTACGGGAAAAAGAGCAGGAAGAGCAGGAACAGCGAGAGCAGGATACGTCGGGCGCCCTGGCTGCGCGCGCGGTCGCCGGAGCCGCCGATCGCGAACACGTAGGCGAAGAAGACGCCGATGGCATGCCGCACTGGCGCCCACAGCGCCCATGTCTGGCGCAGGAACACGATCAGAAAGCCGATGATCGCCGCCACGCCGACGACGACTGCGAAGACAAGGAGTGCGCTGCCGAGATAGGCGATCAAGCTGGAGAGTTCACGTGCGAAGAACAGCGAGAGTAGCAGCAGACCCACCAGTCCCCAGAACATCCCCGAGCTGAACTGGAAGCGGAAGCCGCCAGCCGCACGGGCGGTCGGCGCGCGCACAGGTTTGGGAGCGGCGGAGCCATCGGTGAGC
>Ga0070706_100000466_pt1 | contig 47970 bp, 39 predicted proteins | sample KBSK5501metaG_FD_65476 | JGI IMG/M metagenome (GOLD analysis project Ga0070706, IMG submission 65476) | Corn, switchgrass and miscanthus rhizosphere microbial communities from Kellogg Biological Station, Michigan, USA - KBS K5-50-1 metaG | ecosystem: Host-associated > Plants > Roots >... | reverse complement strand
AACTCGTCAGGCAAGCTAAGGAGCTCCGCCGAAGACAACGCTCAGCGCAATCTGTGGAAAACTTATTGCCGAACCTCCACATTGGGGCTTGACAAGAAACCTCAGATGTCTCTGCGGTTTAGAAGAAGTTCAACCGCAGAGGACGCTGAGGACGCAGAGGAAAACGCGGAGAGGAAACATAATATGACTCGCCTTCGATATCGTTGCGGATCAACGCTCTCAATAAACTCCGACGGTTGTCTGTCCCGCGAGCTTGCGGAACGGACGAACCCCGCTCACGCCGTCCCACGGATACTGCTCGCAGGGTACCTCGCGCTCGCCTTCGTCGCGCTCCAGAAATCCTGGAATGAATGTCTCACGAGTCAGTGTGGTCAATCGCACGCGTCCCGTTTCGCCATAGCCAACGACCTTATCGCGATCGTTGAACGAAACTACTTCGATGACGGCACGAGGTTGCGGCGCATAATACGCGATCTTGTACCCGTCCTCCGGAGTCACCGGCTTCGAGCAAGCAAGCCCCATCAGCGTATTGCCGTAGGTCGGTGTCAGATACACGCCCGGGCCAAGCAGCTCTTCCATCGCAAAGCGAGTGTACTGCGGAGTGAATTCGGTTCCGCCAGCGAAGATCCCCGTGATCCCCGCCTTCGCAACGCTCGTCCCGCGATTCTCGAGTTCTTCGGCGAGCGATTCGAGGAGCTTCGGAGTCGTGAACATGCACTTGATATCGTGGCCCGCCCCGAGAACCGTTATCGCCTGATCGATCACGTGGGCTTTGTATTCGTCGAGCGCTTCGGACTCGCCCCACTTGATCAGCTTGATCACCCAGCGCGGATCGAGGTCTACGCAAAAGCAAATGCCTCCGCGATACTGGCATAGATGCTCGACCGCAAGCCTCAGCCTTCGCGGCCCCGAAGGCCCGAGCATCAACCAGTTCGCGCCCTTCGGAAAAAACTCTTCCGGCAATGTCTCGCTGAACATTTCATAGTCAGTGCGAAAGTCATCAATCTGAAGACGGCTCTTTGGCACGCCAGTCGTTCCGCCAGTTTCGAAAGTAAAGATGGGCTTGCCCTCAAGTCCTTTCGGGAGCCAGCGCCGCACCGGACCTCCGCGCAACCATTCATCTTCGAAGGGCGGAAACTTGCGGAGGTCGTCGAATGACTTGATCTCGCGTCTGGGGTCCCACTTGAGCTTCGAGGCAAACTCGAGCCAGAAGGGGCAACCAGTCTCGGGGTTGAAATGCCACTCGACGATCTCACGCACGTGGGCATCGAGTTGGGTTCTTGCTTCCTGGGCTCTGAGAGAATGATCTGTCGTCGCAAAACTCATTCGGTTATTCCTCTTCGTAGTCCCCTACCGAGTCCTTCGCACGCAGACGCCTGAGACGATCCTGATACGAAGCAATCCCGAAGATCTTCTCGTAGTGACATAGAAGGCAGCCAGCCTTACCACAATCGAGCGCCCTCTTCTTGCGGAAGCGCCCGGCTTGCTGCTCGCATTTGCAGTCGACCGGTTCTTTCGGCCAATGATGCACGTAGCGAAGATGGAATCGATGCTCGCGTTGGATATGCGCCTGCTCTTCGTGGTACCGCTTCATTCATCGCCTCTTTCAGGGAGCACGCCGCACGGCGCGCTCCCCCGGTAATGAATAGGTTCTTTCGCCAGATCAGACTCTCGTCACTCATACATTGGCCTCGTTAACCAGTTCTTCAAACGATGAAACCAGATCGCCGGCGTATTGCCGCAAGTACTCCCGCACTCGATTCACGTCCGCTCCCACTTTCACAAGCTCGATCACATCCACCAGGTCTCGGCGCCGTTTGGCCGCGAGCTTCATGTAAATGAGCACTTCGATCGGAACTATGGCCAGGCCTTCATTCATCGGTGGATGGTCGAGGACTTCTTCCAACTGTGCGCCGAGCGAGACCGGCGATAGGTAATCAATTCGAACACCATCCACTTCGATGGGAACGCCGGCTTTGAAAGCTACAACTGAACCGTGATGTTCAAATGCTTCTTCTCCGACCAGGAAATCCACATCGACCGTGGCTCGAATGTACCCGTGAGCGCCGACCGCCAGTCCTCCTGCCAAGGCGTGCCGAATGCCAAGACTCTTCAACTGTTCGGCGCTTTTGATCGCCGCGTCACGCACTTGTGGCGAGACGAAGCGAAAGACTTCTTTGATGTCCATATGACCTACTGGGCGGCGAGGAATCTGAGCATACGACAGGTGCATGGTGAACCGGCCTTTATCCGCGCGCAAGCTCGGCGACACGATCTATCTCAGCGTTCGGCGCGAGACGCTTCGCCGAGCTGTACGCCTCAATCGCACGACGAGCCATGTTCGACACACCGTAATGTTGTCGCACTCCAGCATACGCTTTTTCACTCAGTTCAGCCGCCAGCGAGGGGCTCGCGATCAATGACTGCAGTCCCAACGCGAGACTCTCGGCGTCCGCTTCCACCAGTAATCCGCCGCCGGTGCGTTCGACGATCTCGGTGAATGAGCCTCTTCGAGGTTGAACTACCGGAACACCCGAAGCCATCGCCTCGAGAAGCGACATTCCCTTCGGCTCTTCATAAGTCGCCGGCACCGACATCACATCAAGGTTTTTTAGAAACGCGAGCTTCGCTTCGCGATCAAGCACTCCGCGATAGTGAAGTTCCTCGCCAAGTCCCCAGTCTTTCATCTGACGTTCAATACCCGCAAGATACTCGCGATGTTCGGGCGCAAGATACCCCGCGGCTTCGAGTCTCATTCGCCTCTCGGGTGTTCGTTGTCTCAGCAGCCGGTACGCTTCACACAAAACGTGCAGCCCCTTCTCGGGAGCAACCCTGGCGAAATAACCGACTACGAACTCATTCGAAGCGACGCGCTCTTTCTTTTCAAAACCATCGAATGTGATGCCCAGCGGAACGACGTGCATTTTGTTTTCCGGAATCCCGAGATCATTGCACATGCGCTTTGCATAAAATTCGCTCACTGCCAAAAAGCCATCCACGAACTCGATGTTCGATCGAATCAATTCCAGCGCCTCGCTTCGATGAGGTTCGCCCAAGCCATCAATGAAAAGATCCTCGCCTTGCAGCGTGCAGAAGATCGGAATGTTCAACTCTCGTTTTATTGGAGCCGCAAGCGCGATCAACAGCGAGTTCGGCAAGTTCACCACATCAAACCGCGATTCATTCCTGAGCCAGTCGATCAGGTTGCTCATTTCTTTTCGCTGATGACCGTCCTCACCTTTGAGCATTGAGATCGTGAGCTTCGCGAGCGACTGAGGGTCGACCGCGATCGAACGCCGCGCCACCATGTTCAGCGCGGCCTCGGAGTCCCACAGCCGATCGAACAGCTTCGGCGTGTGCCTGAACAGCGGAACGTGTTGTTCGAGATAAACGCTGATCCCGCCAAAGAAGACTCGATGCTGACTGACGTTCGCTTCGTCGGTCAGCGTAGGCGTGTAGATCGGCACGAGCAAAACGTCGTGGCCTTGCTTCAGCAACTCTGCTGCCAGCGCGTTGTCACGAAGACAACTGCCGCAGTACATACCCGCTGCGCCCGCTGTAATGGAAAGAACCCTCATGATTGCCGATTGCCGATTGCCGATTGCCGATTGCCGATTCTACCCAATCGGCAATCCACAATCGACAATCGGCAATTTCAATACACTCCTTCGACGACACTCGTCTGGAATCGCGAGAACGGGCGCACATTGCGAACGCCGTCCCACGGATATAACTCACATGGCGGTTCGCGTTCTGCTTCGTCGCGTTCGAGAAAGTGAGGCATGAAAAACTCTCGCGTCAACGTTGTGAGCCGCACTCGGCCCGTCTCACCGTATTCGACCACTCGATCCGGATCATCCGGGTCGACGACTTCGATCATCGCGCGAGGCGACGGCGGATAATAAATGATCGCGTAGTTGTCTTCGGCCACGCGCGGCTTGTGTACCGCGAGTCCCATCAGCGTGTTTCCATAGGTCGGCGCAAAGTAAACTCCATCCAACAACTCCTCGACCGCGAGTTTATGAAATTGCGGAGTCATTTCCGTTCCGCCGCAGAAGACTCCTTTGATGCCGACTCGTTTCAAAGAGATTTTGTCGCACAGCGCCTCTAGCAGCTTCGGTGTTGTGAAGAGACATTGAATGTTCGGGTGCGCCTTGAGCAGCGTCAAAGCCTGATCGATTACGTGTTGTTTGTATTTCTCGGCCATCTCGCTTTGGCCCTTCTTGATCAGCTTGATCACCCATCGCGGATCGAGGTCCAGCGTGAAACAGATGCCGCCGCGATGCTGCGCGAGATGTTCAACCGCGAGCCGCAATCTTCTCGGACCCGAAGGGCCGACCATCAGCCAGTCCGCGCCTTTCGGAAAGAATTCGTCAGGCAGTGTTTCGCTGAATGCCTCGTAATCGATTCGAAAATCATCGATGCTGATTCGAGACTTGGGCACGCCGGTGCTGCCGCCGGTCTCGAAAACGTAGACGGGGCGATCCGCATAAACCTTTGGCACCCATCGGCGAACCGGTCCTCCTCGCAACCATTCATCCTGAAAAAATCTGAACCGCGCCAGATCGTTGTACGCTTTGATTTCAACGCGCGGATCCCAATCGAGCTTCCTGGCATGGTCAAGCCAGAACGGGCATCCGGTCTCGGGATTGAAGTGCCACTGGACGATCTCGCGCGTCCACGCGTCCAAAGCTTCGCGAGCGATCTTAATTCTCGGTTGAATATCAGTCTCTGCCGTTGATCTCATCGATCTCTCTCGGTCGAAAAGAAATTCTGATCCAGAAATGTGTAGCCGAATGGGCGCCAAACAATCAAGCCACCTGCGACGGGGCTTTTCTTTTCGAGATGGTGCAATACTGCACAGCAATCAATCCCATATCGTACGATTATTACCAGGACCACCAGAAACTACTACTTCGCTTCCTCAAAGCTTATCGGGCAGGGTGGCGAATCACACAGGGAGAAACATTATGTGGCGAGAAGATGATTTCGACGACAGAGACAGAAAGATTAAGGGCGTCCCCAAAGACAAGGCAGGGGAGTTGACCAACGCTACGGAGCTCGAATCAGATGGCAAAGCCGAGCGCTCCGATGGAGCTCAGGAGTCGGGCCGTTAGCACCAGCCTAATACCTTATGCGCCGCTCACCTGCCCGTAATTAGCCACAACCTCTTACTCATGCACTTTAGCCGGGACATGATCGGTGCTCCACAAAACAACTTGCGCGAGAGAGTGATCACTCGCGCGAGGAAATGCCGAGAACCGTGCGCGCGAGACGTTCGCATCCGCTCATCATGCGCGGCGACGCTTCCCCAGCTTGAGCTTGTGACGCTGTTCGGCTTCCTCGATGGAATGAGTCTCAGTAAGTTTGGCGTCGTGCTTGGCCATGATAACAAGCTTTTGATAATGCTTGTGAAGCACTTCAATCTCGCCTTCGGTGAGGTCCTCGACGTCGATTAGACGGTTACTGGCGCCCTCAACCGCGGCGACAATCTCGTTGAGCTTCAGATGTATCGCCAGCGCGTCCTTGTTCTGCGTTCGTTGAATCAGAAACACCATCAGAAAGGTGACAATGGTGGTGCCGGTGTTTATCACCAGTTGCCAGGTGTCCGAAAAATGAAACAGCGGTCCGGAGATTCCCCAGACAATGAGTACAGCCAGAGCGATGACGAACGCGCCGGAGGTTCCGGTGGCTTTCGTCGCCTTGAGTGAAAACCGTTCGAGGATCAAACCGAGCCCCGCCCTCTTCTTGCGCGCCATAGGTAATACTCTTTCGTCGTGGTTATCGGGTTTGTGGATGACTGGCTTATCTCTTTAGGCCGCAGGATCCTTTTGTCGAGTCGCAGTCACGCCGTGAATGATCGCGATGCCGATCAGACAGAGCACGCCCACTCCAATCCACTTCTGAGGCACGTGCAGCATGTAGGCTCCAATCGCGACGCCGGTGATGAAGATGATGTAACCCGCGATGTAAATCCCGAATGACATAGTTGGCCCTCCTTAACTGTGTTTAGCCGGGACGCTCGTCCCCGCAATCAGACAGAAAGCAGGCGGTCAAAGAATGAGCGGTAACGGCGCAGTGCTACGCGCAGATCTTCAGTCGAAACATCATCACCCCTGGCCCATGCTTGTTCCAGATTTGCTCGCTCATCGGCGAAGACCTCCGCGAGGCGTTTCATCACCGCGGCCACAAGCTCGTCAGCTTGTTTGACTGCGCCTCCCGGGTCATCGACGAAACCGGTCTGAATTGTCCCCCAATGAGATCTGAAACTCTCGAGCGCGTCCTGATCAAATAATGCCGGCGAGTCTTCTTCCGGTTGGCTGCCGGCCGCGGATTGATAATCAACCGCGCCGCTCTCGCGATCGATATCGGTTTGATCGGAGGTTGGTTCTAGTCTCGCGGCCGAGGCGCCGGCTACGTAGTCGGCTGACAACGGCTGCGTACCATTTATTACTGCTCGTTTACTCAGCGGTTCGGTTTCCATCTCAAAATCTCCTGTCACTTATCGGGCCGATCAACTGTCGGACAGCGTTCGTCGCCCCTTCAAGCCCCCGCGGCCGTCGCGCTTCCCTTTTGCGGTTCCACCACGGGCACTTCGAGCAAATCTTCGAAAAGCATTCGATAGTGAACGAAGGCTGTTCTCAACTCTTCCGTGCTTGTCGAACCATCGCTATCACGGAGCGCGATGTCGTGAGCTATACGATAGTTCGTAATCACTCGTGGGTGATCCACCGAGATGTCAGCCGCCTGCTGCTCGAAGTCACCCATCGGGTAGCCTCGCGCTTTCATGACCTCGGTCACCAGTTTGTCGGCATTAGCGACTGCTGATGGCGGATCATCCACAAATCCGGCCTGCTCCAGTTGCCACGCCCCCGCGAATCGATCGCGATCTTCGGGAGATAACGGGATCAGGTTCAGTTTCTCCACGCGCTTTTCGCGTTCTTGAAGAGTTTTTTCAATGCGCCCGCGGTCGCCTTCGGCTGCGGCAAGCCTGTCGTACTCGGGTCCAAATCTGGATTGCAACCGGCTGGTCTGCTGCTTTCGCAGAAACATCCAAAACGCCGCCACGATTGCCGCGACCGCAACCAATGCGCCGGCGATAACGATGATGATTGTTTTATCCATTATTAGGATCTCCTTCCTAACCAGCATGCGCCGATTGCCGTTGAATCACAGTCCAATTTTGGACAACTCGCGGAAATAAGCCGTCGACGCGGAGGCAGCGAGATCTCTGAGCACAAGATTGCGGCAGAGGCTGTTCAATATTGAACGAGTTTGAAGCTTCGTTCTGGCGGAAAGGTAAGAAAAAACTTAGGGCGAGGCTCACGAGAGGTATTGCATCAGTCAGACCGGATACTGGCTGCACTCGATTGCGGGCCTTTCGCTCGTATGCGCTGCCAGTAGTCTTCGATATACTTCTTCAAAGCTCCGTGACCGAAGCGCGTGTAGAAATCGTAGTTCTTCATCTCTTCATAGGCACGATCGTAATTCCATTCATCGTGGTTGAATCTGTACATCGCTCCCATCACACCAGTTCGATGACGGCCGCCCGCACAGTGAACATAGAATGGCCAGTTGCCTTCTTTCCTGGTTATGTTCAGGAACTCTTCAATGCTCGAATCTTTGGGATAGTCTTTATCACTCATCGCGATATTGAAATATTGCATATGAGCAGCCACCGCGGCTTTGTTCGCATACGGCAGAGGATCATCCCGCAAGTCAATGATTGTCTTCACGCCTAAATCGGCAAGTTCCTTGTATTCTTTTTCGTTGGGTTGAGCGCCGCGGTAGAAGTGGTCATCCATTTGCCCGAAGTTCTTGATTGTGACGCCTGCAAAATTCTTTGAGGGCTCGGTTGCGATCGACGAATTATTCGGAGCGAATGAATAGATCGCGAGCGCCAGAATCACGACAGGCGCGGCACAGGCCGCCACCTTGAACTTAGGAATTCTGTCGTAGAGTCTCTTGAGCGATGGGCTGAACAATGGGCTGAAAGGCCTGTACATCTTTTTGTCCGTATTCCTGTTTGCAACAAGTGCAAGAACGCTGATTGCCGTGCCCAACAGAAGAAGCAAGGTTGCATAGGTGGAAATCATAACAACATGCCTCGCGTCGTTGCTCTCGGCTCTTAAGTCCTGAGCGCGCCGGCGAAGCACATCCCGTTCTTCGGTGTACTGCGCCTATTAGATTGGGATCCTCTTCGATTTGTGATTGAACGATCCTTACCTCAGTTTCTGAAGCTCGCCGATGCGTCCCTGCATCGCGCGAACATAAGTCGCAACTTCAGAGTCATCGAATCCAGCTCCGCGAAATGCGTCCGTGAGCTGTTTCTCGGAAAGCCGTCCGAGCATGTCGCCCATCCACCTGGCATTCGCGACCGTGATTCCCTTCAACGCGCCAGCATCTTTGCCCTTGTAGTGAAACCTGACCTCGCCGTTGTTGACGCCGTCGATGAAAGACTGATGAGCGTAGCCCGAAGGATCGTTCTTCGTCCCGGCCGGAGCATCAGAAAAGACCAGGAGCTTCCGCACCAGCGAGCCGGTCGAACCGAACGACGCTCCCAGATCCGACACATAATAGATTCTTTCATCGGCTTCGATGCTGTCACCCTTATCGTGCCGAACCACGACCTTGTTATTGTCATCCTTGAGGTCCCAGTTATTCATCAGGACCATCAGAACCTTGAGCCCGTCGAGTCCTCGTGTTCCGTTGAAGGAGTTGCTTCTCCAGCTCCACAAGCCAACTTCCTTGTAGCCATTGTGACTGCGCTCGAATCTTACGTTCAGCGCATCGCGGTCCGGCCATCCTTCGATGTGCGCTTGCTTGACGAAGTAGTCTTCATCCACGTGGTAACCCATCGCCCAAACTATGCGGCTCGCCGCCGTTTCGGGCCGTGCCTCCGAACCAAACTTGACCGTCCACTGTTTGCCGCTCGAGTCTTTGACGTAGATCTTCTTCGACGTGCCCGAAGTTGAACGGCTCACAAACGTGAATGTCGCCGAGGTGTCCGGCGCGCCTGCAGAACCGCCGGGGCCGTAGAACAAATCAAGCTCCTCGATAGCACCCGGCTCCTTCCATAGAGTCGCGTGACCTTCTCGCGCCGCCACGAGACTCGCTTTGCGGGAGCTGTATCCTCGTTGTTCTTGCTTGTCTTGAGTGCCTGATCCAGAAACGTTGGCAGTGAAACCAGGAGCGAGCGCTCCTATCAGTAAGAAGGCCAGAATTCCTGATCCCGTTGTCAGGTTGCGCACGATGAAATTCTTGGACATAACATTTCCTTTTCAATTGCGATCAAACTTCTTGCGGGCGCCGGCGTTATCCTGCGGCGGCGCCCGCCCTCTCACGCTGGGGGCAGCGATCTATTTTTCGGTATCGCTGATGACTATCTCGACTCGCCGATTTGTCTGTCGGCCTTCCGCGGTGTCATTGGTGGCCACGGGTCTGATCTTTCCAAAGCCGCGCACCGCATTCATCCTATCCGCCGGCAGCGCCGCCGAAATCAGATAATCGTGAACCGCCTGGGCACGATCCTCCGACAGTTTCTGATTGTAGTCCTGCGAGCCAACCGAATCCGTATGACCCTCGATCTGCATGCGATAAGAACCGGGATAAGCCAGGAGAATGCCTGCGAGCTTGCTTAGTTTCTCGCGGGCGCCGGGCTTCAGAGTCGCCTGATTGAAGTCGAACAAGACATCAGACAGGTTGACGATCAAACCGCGGGCTTCTCGCCGGGTTTCCAGTATCTCCGAAAGCGAAATGTAGAGGCGTTGCTGAACGTCGCTCTGCTGCTGCTTCATCGTCTCAGTATCAAGACGGGCGCGTTCCGCCTCGGCTCGCGCTGCCTCTTCATTGGCCTTTGCTTTGTCTGTTTCGTTCTGCGCCTGCTCGGCGCGCGCTCGAGCGGCTGCGCTCTCGATTTGCGCGCGTGTCATCGCGTCGCGATCCGACGCCGCTCGCAGGTTTGCGTTATCGGCGTCGTTCTGCGCGCGGTCCGCTTTGTTCTGCGCGCGGTCGGCATCGTTTTGAGCCTGGCCTAATGTGAGGGCGTTATCGCGGCGTTCATCTGCAAGCCGCGCCAGCGCGCTGCGTTCGACCGCTTGCGTTCGCGCATTTTCAGCGATGCGCATAACATCGTGCGCCGCCCCGCTGTATTTTTCCTGATCCTTGCGCCGCTCGGGCCACGTCTGCTCCAAAGAAGCCAGCTTGACTTCGGCGTCGCGCAACTCGATCTCCGCATAGTGGCGAGCGCCGGCGCGCCTGGCGATCTCTACCGATCGGCGTGCGCCAAGAATGAGCAGCGGTGTGTTGTAATCGGCGTTGAGCAACGGCTCAGAAGAAGAGGCCGCATAAAAAGTTCCCGGGTCGCCGGTGTATTCGATGGTGCTTGTTTGTATGCCGCCTTCGGTGCCTCGACGCAATGTATTGTCCGCAACAATCACCGGGCTGGGCAGCTTGACCGCCGAGTGCGGCTCCGCCGTGATGATCAAACCAAATGTTTGAAAGTTCGTGGTCACGTCGATGTTGATTTTGTTCTTAATCGGAAGCTCGGCCAGATTGTCTGCCTGTCCTTCGGGGGCAATCGCCCAGAGCACGAAGGTTGTGTAGAACGGGCCAATCGCTTGCGGGTTCCCGAGGTTTTCAATCTCTAGTTTGATCCGCGTGCGGCCGTTCTCGTGTTTTATCTCGGCCTTGCCGATGGCTCGCGGGTCGATGGCGGAACCGGCCATATTGACCGTGGTGCTGTCGTTATTCTTATACCGAATAGCGAGCGTTTTGCGCTTAGCGGCAATCCACTGTGAGTTCGCCGTTTCCTGTCCCGCGGCGGCAATCCGCGCGAGGCCCGCGCCGGCAACCATCACTGCAATCAGCACGGTTGTTAAAACCAATTTCTTTGAGTTCATAATGCGTATCCCTCCTCTGGGATTATCTTTCGTCGAATCTCGGCTCTGACTATGAAGGCACTTCGAGAATCGCATCGGCGCGCCGATTCCCGATCGATGGATTAGTGTGCGTGGTGCGCGAGCCGGTCCGGCTCTAGTGACCAGTGCAACTCATATGACTTTGTCAGCCTACTCTGATTGCGAGTCCAGAGATGTTCAATATTGAACCGATCCGGAAATGAATTTGCCTTACGGAGTTTTCAAGTGCTGGACCGGTTCATTCGTCACATCCCAAACCAGCGAGTGCTATTTCTCAATCTGTCCAATAGAGGACAGCACCGTGCAAAGATCTGCGGTAACCTAGCCTTCGATGAAGCGTCTTACCGCTTCAAGAGCGACATATCATTCTGGCGCGGCCCGTGAAGCCCAATAAGCGGACGTTGTTTGCGCCAGAGCGGAAAGGAATGAGTGAGAACATGACTATTTTGATTGTTGTCATCGTGCTGCTTCTGCTCTTTGGTGGCGGCGGCTATGGTTACCATCGTTGGTCGAGGTAGATCCGCCTCGCTGCTGCAAGGCACAGCCTGCGCCAAGCCCGCCCGCTGGCGGAGCAACCGGCCTCAAACCGATGCCCGGTGATTGCGAATAATAAATCCAACCTGCGTCTCATAAACCGGGTTGGCAAGTAAGGAGTGTCATTTCATGGTAATGCCGAATAAAACCGAGATGAGAGGTAAGATCAATAAAGCGAAGGGCGCCGTAAAAGAGAAGGTAGGACACGCGGTCGGTAACCGAACAATGGAGAAGGAGGGCGCTGCGGCCCGCAACAAGGGACGTGTGCAAGAGACCGTAGGCGCGGCAAGACGGAAGGTCGGTGACGCGGTGAAGGGCCTTGGTAAGACCATCGGTGGATGACGGCCGCACTTGAAGGCAGGCGCGTCGCGCGCCCGAAAATAGTCACCGCTCGCTCTGAACTAAGAAACCGATCCGGAGATGTGTAGCTGAATGAAGCGGCAAAGGAATCAAGCCAGGACGCGCTATGGCTTGCCGCGTTCAATACCGAGCTTTTGCATTCTCGATTGAAGCGTCGTGCGTTTCATTCCGAGGCGCGCGGCCGCGCCGTTCGCTCCACCCACAACCCAGTTAGCCTCTTCGAGCGCGCGCAGGATGTGTTCGCGCTCAGCCGCTTCGAGTGTCGGTAGATTTTCGTGTGCGGCCGGAGCAACTGTTTTCAATTCAGAGAGAGAGACTTCAAGGTCTGGGCCTTGCGTCAAGACAACCGCGCGTTCGATGAAGTGTTCGAGTTCGCGGACGTTGCCGGGCCACGGATACTCGGTCAGCGCGGCCAACGCTTCCGATGAAATGGATTCGATTCGCTTCTTCAATCGCTGGGCGTATTTTTGGGTGAAGAACCGCGCCAGCGGCGGGATGTCTTCGCGGCGCTCACGCAGCGGAGGAATCGTAACGGGAAAGACGTTCAACCTGTAATAAAGATCGCTGCGATATTTCTTTTCCGCCACCATCTGCTCCAGGTCGCTGTTGGTCGCGGCGATTAGCCGCACGTCCACTTTTTGCGTTCGCGTGCTGCCGAGCCTTTCGAATTCCTGCTCCTGGAGCACTCGCAACAGCTTGGGCTGCAATTCGAGCGGGATATCGCCGACTTCGTCCAGAAACAGCGACGCCTTGTTCGCCAGCTCGAAGCGACCGATGCGCTGTGAGATCGCGCCGGTGAACGCGCCCTTCTCGTGCCCGAACAATTCGCTTTCAAGCAGGCCGGTCGGAATCGCCGCGCAATTGAGTTTCACCAAAGTGCGCTCGCGGCGCGCGCTCAAGTTGTGAATGGCTCGCGCAATCAGCTCCTTGCCTGTGCCGGTCTCGCCTCGAATCAGCACGGCCGAATCCGTGGGCGCGACCGTCTCGACCTGTTTCAGGATACGCTTGAAGGACGGGCTCGATCCGATCAGTTCCTCGAAGTTGTGCTCCGTTCGTATCTCCGCTTCGAGGTACAGCTTCTCGCTCGTGAGTTTGTTCTTGAGCGCCTCGATCTCACGAAACGCGAGCGCGTTTTCGACCGCGATAGCTATTTGTCCCCCAATCCTGGCAAACAAATCCAGATCATCTTCGGTGAAGCTATCAACCTGAGTGCTGCTCACTCCGGCGATACCAAGTTTCCGGCTATGTGAGATGAGCGGCACCAGGCAAGCCGACTTTGGGCTGTCTTCGGCGGGGTGCTGCGAGTAGCGGTCGGCTGGATACCTGGCCAGGTCAGGTCGTCGTAATAGCAATGGCTTCCCGGTTACGAACACTTCTCCAGCAGGAGTTCCTTCCAGCGGAATGGTATCCCCCTCGCGGAAAACAGACAGTTCAACGTATGAAACGTTGGAGTATTCACGCAGTTGGTTCAGCTCCGGTTCGTAAAGCGCGATCCCCGCCGCATCGTGCGGCACAATGTCGCGGAGGCTTGCCGAGACTGCTTTGACAAGTTCGCCGAGATCGAAAGTTGACACAACAGCGTTGTTGATCTCGAGCATCAAGCGTTCGCGCTCCAGCTTACGCTGCACCTCGCGCTCCGCTTTTCGCGCCCGCTCATAGTTCAAGGCGTTCTGGACTGCAATCGCGATCTGATTAGCAACCTGGCAAAGCAACTCGACTTCGTCGGTCGATAGATGCGTCTCGTTCCTGGCCCCGACTCCGAGCGCCCCGAGCGTGCGGTCCTGCAGTCTAAGCGGTACCGAGCCGCCCGACCTGAAGCCGGCATCGAAAAACTTCTTGCTGAATCTCGATGCAAACCGCGGGTCATCGAATCGATCGAGAATAACGGCCTGGCCTGATCTGAATACAAGCCCGGGAATTGTGCCCTCGAGAGGTATCGGCTCTCCCTCTTCAAGAAATACCGGAATGTCAGGGAGGACATTCGCGTACGAGCGCAACTGATTGATCTCCGCATCGTAGATCGCAAGCCCAACGATCTCATACGGAAATACTTTGCGCATAGACGAGAGAATCGCTCGCATCAGCGCGTGCAAATCCAAATGCGATGCCACCGCGTTGTTGATATCGAGCAGCAACTGCACACGCTCCGACTCGCGTCGAGCCTGTTGTTCGGCTTTCCGCGCCCGCTCGAAGTTGAGCGCGTTCTCGACAGCGATGGCGATCTGGCCGGCTATCAAGGTGAGCAGTTCCGCGTCCGCCTGAGCAAAGGCGCTTTCACGCAGGCTCGCCATTGAGATCACTCCGATGGCCCGCCCTCGCGCGATGAGCGGCGCGAGGCAACTCGATTGTATCCCCTGCGCGGCGATGCTCTGCACGACGGGTGATCCCGATTCCTCAAGGTCCGCACGCGTTACCAGCAGAGGCTGGTGTGAGTTGATGACCTTTTCGGCCATCGTGCCTTCCAGGGGAAAGACTCTCCCCTCGTCTGCTTGCGCGTTCTTGTTGAATTTCGAATCGAGTGCGAAAACTCGCAACTCGCCGGCCTCGGAGTCGACAAGCGACATCCAGAATGCGTCGCAGTGAATTACTTCGCGCAAGCAGTCAGCGATTACACCGATAAGCTCGCGCAGCTCAAGTTGCGAGCCAATGCTCTTACCAACATCGAGCAGCAGGTGCAGTTGGTCGAGTCTGCGCTTTAGCTCGATTTCTGCTGCGCTCGCAGCTTCGAATTTGGTTACGCCGTCCGCTGTTGACTGTTGCGATCCACCATCCATGAATTTCAAAGACAGGACTGATCAGAGTGATCTCGTCAAGACTACGAACCACGGATCCCTGATGACCTCAGCACGGTCACCCTTCGCCCCACGCCGAAACAGAATTTGAATGCCGGTAATAGTTACACTGAAGCTGGCATTACGCAATGCTGGGTAGGGATCACTGTGTGTCGATGGTGTGATTAGAAGCGGGACTTGCCATGCGAAACCACTGTGCGGCTCTCATTAACGCCTCACAAGAACTACCTTTGTGCTTCTTTGTGCCTTGGCGCCTTGGTGGCAGACTGCTACACACTGCGACCACTAACCCAAATGCGACACGCCAGCGATTGGCGTTGTGTCTGTTGTGGATGTCGCTGCCGTGTTGCCGGGACTCAAGCCGCGCCCTAAGCGGACGCGGCAGCAGACTCGCGGAAGCGGAACGCGGGATCAAGCGGCGGGAGCGGCACTCCAAAGAACAGCCGCCGTTGCATCCTGGATAAGATCGGCGATTTGACGACAAGCGGGAGTATCGCCGGAATGAGCCACCTTACGATTGGGTTGCTGCTTCCCGGACTCAGCAACGCCTGCTGCGCTCTGAGCTGCAGACGATGAAGCGTTCGCACGTCATCCTCCCGGATGCGCTGGACCACACGCAGATCCTCGTGCGAGATCGGGCCGCGGCCCAGACGCGGGTACAGTTCCTGAGCGGCCACCGCGGCCGTCGCGATTGCAACGTTGACGCCGATGGCGCCCGCCGGACTCATCGTGTGAGCGGCATCGCCGATCAAGAGCAAACCATCGCGTGCCCAATCGTCGATCAGGCGAACTATGCATTCGAGCGGAAAGAACGGCGTGAAGTCTTTCAGCCCGTCGGCGAAATCGGAAAAGACCGGGTCGAGTTTCCGTACGCGGCCAGCTACCGCCGCCACTCCATCCTCGCGCCAGCGTTTCCATTCGCCGGTGGGAAGTGCGATCCCCGCCTGGATATGATGAGGGTACTTGGGAAGAATCAGACCGCGGACCTCGTTGCCAAGCGAGACGTAAAAGGTGCTGTCCCAGCCCGCCGGTTGCGGTATCGTAAACCACACGAGGTCGAAATCATGATGCTCGTACTCGGCCTTAAACCCTCCCATCTTCGCCACTGCCGAGTAACGCCCGTCCGCCGCGACAACGACGTCGGCGCGAACTTCGAAGGGCTCGCTGCCATGACGGAGCCCGCTGACTCCCACGACGCAACCGTCTTCCTCGATGAGCTTCGAAACCTTCGCGCCCATCCAGCATTGAAATGACGGGAGCGCCGAAGCCTTGCGGTGAAGCGCAGACAAGAAGACTGGCTGCGGCATCCAGATGGCGTAGGGATACTCGGGAGATATCTTCTTAAAGAAGAACTCTCCGGCCTCTTTGCCTCTCAAGCGGACTTTGCCGGATTCAAGCAGAGAGTGCGGCTGAGCCAGTATGTACTCCAGGAGTCCGATTTGATCCAGCAGATGGGCAGTGCTGGGCTGCAGCACCTCTCCGCGGAACTCGCGATCGAAGTTCTCATGCCCTTCCAGCACCAGCACGTCGGCGCCGCGCTTGGCCAGAAGAAGGCCGAGCATCAGACCCGCGGGTCCTCCACCTACAATGCATGTATTCACGTGAACGCTTTTCATGATTCTCCTCCTTGAAGCTTGTAAAGAACTTCAAACCATCGCCTCGCCCGATGTCCGGCAAACTGAAGTTTGCCGGACTTCATCATTAACGGCGGCGGCCGCCAAACCGCGGAGCGCTCCCGCGAAGCCCGCCCCCGGTCACACCATGATTGCCTGAAGGATTCGGGCCACCGCTCGAACGAAAGTTGTCCCAACGTTGCTGACCGCTCGCGCGCGCGGCTTGTTGATTCTGAATGTTCCTGCTCTCGGCGGGCCGGCTCACTGATGACCAACCGTCGCTCGTGTGCTGTTGCAAGCCGTCCGATTTATTGTAACGGTAGACTTCACCGTCCTTGCCTGCGTAGACGTTGTTCTTTCCAACCGCGACACCTGTGTCGGTCTTTGTGTTATACGCGAAGCCTCTCCCGCCGGCGGTGACTTGGCCGGCCGCGGCGTTATAAGTCGCTCCGCCCGCGCCGCCGCTGATGACCCCAGTCTGTGGATTGTAGCTGACGCCTCGCGCGCCCGCGGCCGCGTTGCCGGTGTACGCATTGCTCACGGTGCCCGCTTGTCCGGCTGAGGATCTTCCGGTGTACGGGTTGTAAGCCGTGCCACCAATTCCAGAGACCGTCGTGCCGGTATAAACGTTCGTGTTGGTGAAACCGCGCCCGTTATACCGGGTTCCGGTTACGCTGTTCACTCCCGAATAAACACCGGCCTGGCCAACATTCCCGGTGTAAGCGTTTGCCCACGCCGCTCGCGTCCCCGAGTAAGCTACATTCCCCCATTGCCCGTACACATTCGCGGCGGCATACGCGCCCGGATAATAGTATGAACTCCAGCCGTACCCGATTCCGTAGGCGACGCCCCAACCCGCGTACGCGCTCCACGCGAATCCAGCTCCGTAACCATAGGTCCAACCATAGCCGTACCAGTAACTGCCGATGTAAGGCGGAAAGTACCAACCTGATCCGTATACAACTACGTTGTCGGAGGAAACCATCGTGCCGTGATATCCGGGCGTGTAGCCGGCGTAAACAACATCCGGGGTCGAGTCATAAACCTTCACGTAGGTCACGTAATGAAGCGGCGAACTCGGAGGAATTGAATAGATTACCCCCGGTACCAAAGCTGCAACCGCCCACGGCCCGGCCGCTGACGCAGCCACAAACCACACGCCGTTATGAACCGCGTAGTAGTTGTTGGCACCGACGGCGATCACCGGAGTGGTTGCGTTTATCGCATACTGCAGCGCTGTGCCCTCGATCGGATTGAAGCGCGGCTGGCCGTCGTAACTCACAGTCAGATTCGCCGCGCTTCGAGTGACCGCCGTCGTTTGCGGAATCTGGTTCGCGATCAACGCCTCTCGCGCTTGCGGCGTTCCCGGCACAGACGCGAGCACATCGGCCTTTGGATGATTCGGAGAAATATTGGCGAAGTCCGACGGCAAATCGCTTCCGCGTACATAAGCCCACGGACCATTCATCGACTGAGAACGAAACCAGCGGCCGGCGATCAGCACATAATGATTCTGAGTTGGTGTATCGACGAAGATGTCATTCTCGGTGTTGGTCACGTAGATGAGCCGTGTTCCTTCAACTGGCGCGACCTGCGGATCGCCCTGAGTTTGAAGCAACTCGGCCGGCTCGGTGCTGGTGTAGATCACCGGCAGTGCGTTCGTTGTTGCAGCCTCACTGATCGATGGCCGAGCGCCGGCGGAAGTCGAATTCGATCCGTCGAGCAAGTCGACTTGTTGCGCTTCGGTCGCGGCCTTTAGTGCTTGCTGTAAATCATCGGGCGCGCGCCGCGCTAACTCCCACGGCCCCGTAGCGGCGCCCGACTCCATCCATCCGTCCATCAGGTGCAGGTAGAATTTCGAATTCGATTCAAGCATCAGCACGCGAGTATTGATGACGCGGCGATAATTCGTATTCGCGGCCGCTCTGAGCACCGGGCTGCCGTCAATCAGAATCAGAATCGACGGCCTTGTGCTGAAAAGAATCCGCGGCGGGGCGTTCCTGAGTTGATATCCCGAGTTCTCGCTGTCGCGCGGCCCCGCGGCCATGTCAGCCAACAACCGATCGAGCGCGATCACTTCGCCGGCCTTAGCCGCGCGCTCCTGCATCACGGCTTGATATGTACCGGCCTTATCGGGTGAACCCGGCAGGCTCACTCTGGTGATGCGAAAGTCTGACATCGTCACAAGACGTTTGATCTTGTCTATCTCGGTTCGAGCCGTGAACCAAATGACACCGTAGGTTGATTGATGCGACTGCGCGTCGAGGACGGCAACGGCTGCGCGCGCTTCGATCCGATTGCCCTGCCACTGTTCAATCTGAGGCTGGTAGACCGAGAACGAGTAGCCGCCGCTTCCGAATTTTCGCGGCCAGCCGTTGTCGGTCGATCCATTCTGGCCACCGGCGACGCTTGATTGTGCAAAAGACGATGAAGCCGATGCGATCAAAAGTAATAAGAGTGCAATGAATTTCATAAGCCACCTCCTGGTGTGAAGAACAACTGATCGAGCGCGGTTGACCCGCGCTCGCCAGTCTCTCGACTAGCGAGCTGTTCGCATGTAGTCGAAGTTTTCCGTGATCAACGTTATTTCCTCGCCCGGGTAATCGACCATCGAGCGCGACATGTGAGTAGGGCCGCCGGGCAGGTCCTGGAACTCCGAAACAATCCTCACCGGCTTATGGTCGAGCGTCGTGTGAATTTCAACTCGCCTCTGCTTCCGAGTGACGGCATCAACCCACAGCGTCATTGAATCGCCGGGCTGCAGAACGTTGCCGCCCGATACGCGAAACATTTTTTGCTGCGGATTCATATCCGGCGTGATACTGGCGCCGGCCATGAACCGTTGCATCGCATCAGGCGAAAGCTCGCTGTACGATTTGGCCAGCGCGCCCAGACCCTCGAGCTTGTCCATGAAGTCTTCCTTCTTCTTCTGGGCGATCAAGCCGCGAAGCCCGTGCGTCGGCAACTGCTGCCGCGGCGTGCTTGAAATCGTCGTCTTCTGCGTGTTGCCGTAGCTGTCGTAGCGCACGAGAGCCACCTGAACGTTCCTGGTCTCGCCGCCCTTTCGAATTTCAGTTCGCGACTTCCACTCGTACTGCCTCAGGGCCGCCGCGTTCTGCTGCTGGGCCTGGGCAATTTTTGGATCCATTTGAGCGGAGACGGCAGCCGTTGTTGCCAACAGCATCAGCGTCCCCAGAGCAATTCCGCGAAGCATACTTTGGTCTTTCATCTTGTCTCCTTAACCCGAACCGTTCTTCCTTAGTTCTTGCCGGCCTGATCCTTCATGAACTTCTGCACCAGCTTGGCCATGCCTTTGTTGACATCCTTTTCGAGGTCCTTCGGATCGATCTTGTCAGTCAGATGGCCGCGCCAGACTTCCTGTTTCGTAACGGTGTCCACGAACACGACTACAATTGTGCCCTCGGTCACCTGATTGACGTTGACGCTTCCCATCCTCTGGAGGACTCCGAAGCGATTGTCGCGAATGTCCAGGCCCTTGCGGGTGGTCACGAAGTAGGCAATCAGAAAATCAGGCTGCCCGCTCGAGGCGTTTGCAAAACCGTGCACCCTCAGTTGGCTGTCAAGCGCGTTGTGAATGCGGCGATCATTCAAGGGGCTCGCCGCTAACGGATCGCCGGGCTTTCTTGTCTGTTGATAAAAGTCATACGTCCTGAGCCTGGCGAGATTGAATGAGTGGTCATAGTCTGTCTGCAGCGATTGAGCCGTCGCAAACGAACTCATCGTCAACAGAAAGCCAATAGCTAATATCCCACGAAGTGTCTTCATACTTTCTCCTCTCGGTTGATTGATCGGTCGCGCTTGGGCAGCTCGGAGGCGCTTTGCCTTCCGGCTTCTACTGCCCTCGCGCGACGCATCGATGAAGTGCAAGCGCGCGGCCACGGGACACAAGCATCGGCAACAGAGATCAAGCCAATGAAAATAAGTACAGTTACATTTGACGAGCGGTGCTGTGGCGTCGCGATGTGCCGATCGGTTTCTGCCGGGATATCGGCGACAGACGAAATCTCGGCGCGGCTTCGGATCGAGATGGCGGTTCGAGAAAGTAGTGGGGATGCGTTACCCTCCGTGCAGTCCTCTGCGTTCCTCGGCGCCGTCCGCGGTTTTTTCTTGCGTGGCATTTTCAAATCCAACCGCAGAGGACGCCGAGGAACGCAGGGTTGAGCCGCAATCGCGCCAGCAACACGCTATGACACCACCACCTACGAGCACGCGAGTATGCGCGTACTGAATGCTGCGCTATAATCCTCGGACCTTACGTTGAACACCCGAGCCCAGGAGATCTTCAAGGGCACGAATATGAGCGACCACGTTCGTCAACTAACTCACGAGCGAGACCGCCTGCGACTCCTACTCGAGGTGAACAACGCTGTTGTCTCGCATCTCGACATTCGCGAGTTATTCAAAGTCATCGCCGAGCACTTTCGCAAAGTCGTGGACTACTTCGGGCTTGTGATGACGCTATACGATAAGGACAGCGGCCAACTTCGAGTTTACGCGATGGAGCCGCCGCCCTCGCCCGGAAAGGCGCCGTTTGAAGAAGGCCAGCCTCATCCGGTCCAGGGCACTCCCATTGAAACCGCGTTTGCACTGCGCCGCACTGTACTCGTGACTCGCGCGGAACTTGAGAACTCCTCATCGCCGCTGATGCAACGGATCGCTCTTGACGGAGTAAAGTCCGGGTGCGTGGCCCCGCTGATCTCGCGCGGGCGAATACTCGGCGCGATTCAACTGGCGAGCGGGGTCGAGGACGCATTCGACAACGACGATGCGGAGCTGCTGACGCAGATCGCCGGACAAGTCGCCCTCGCGGTTGAAAACGCAGTCGCGTATCGCGAGATCTCCATGTTGAAGGCCAGGCTTCAAGAGGAAAACGTCTACCTCCAGGAAGAGATTCGACAGGAACACAACTTCGAGGAAATCATCGGCAGCAGCCGAACGCTCAAAAAGATTCTCGAGCAGGTCCAAACCGTCGCCGCCACTGATTCAACCGTTCTGATACTCGGAGAGACCGGCACCGGAAAAGAGCTGATCGCGCGAGCGATTCACAACTTGAGCACCCGGCACGGCCGCACGCTGGTCAAGATCAACTGCTCGGCAATCCCCACCGGACTTCTCGAGAGCGAGCTGTTTGGTCACGAGAAGGGCGCGTTCACCGGCGCAATCGCGCAACGGATCGGCCGCTTTGAACTCGCGCATAAGGGGACGCTCTTTCTGGATGAAGTGGGAGACATTCCGCCGGAGCTTCAGCCGAAACTCCTGCGCGTGCTGCAAGAGCAGGAATTCGAGCGGCTCGGAAGCGCGCGCACTCAAAAGGTTGACGTTCGATTGATCGCGGCGACCAACTGCGACCTCGAAAGCATGGTGGCCGAAAAGAAATTTCGCAGCGATCTGTATTATCGCCTCAACGTCTTCCCTATAACGATACCGCCGCTTCGCGATCGCCGCGAAGACATTCCGTTACTCGCGCGATGGTTCGCTCAGAAGTTCGCAACCCGGCTTCGCAAGACGATTGAATCTATTCCCGCAAAAACGCTTGCTGCCTTGTCCGAATATTCCTGGCCCGGCAACGTGCGCGAATTGGAGAACCTGATCGAGCGAGCGGTGATACTGTCTCGCGGGCCGGAGCTTGAGGTTGCGCCGCCGGAATCCAAGGCCCAACCGTTCGCAGCCACTTCGACGCAAACTACGAGCGAAAACATCAGCCTCGAGGATGCCGAGCGCGAACACATCCTTCGAGCGCTGCGCGATACCAAGTGGATGATCGGCGGCCCGAGAGGCGCGGCGGCGAAGCTGGGGCTCAACCGCTCGACGCTGCAATCAAAGATGCGAAAGCTGGGCATCGTGCGCCCAACCTAGCGCGCCGACATATCGGCCTCGGCGACGGCATATCGGCGGCGGCGGCTCGGCACTTCCGCCGTCACTACCTTCGGACTCTTCCCGCGCGATCCCCAAACTCCTTTCTTTTGAATAGCTGAACGTTCATCGGCCATTGTCTCGGTTCGTGGCAAGGCGTTTGCCCTAAGCCAGAACGACTGGAGGAACAAATCTGTGATGCGCATAAATCGAATTCACGAGCGCTCAAGTTTTCGGCTGATCGTCGAAGGCTCTCTGTCGGGCGCGTCGGTGGACGAACTGGAAAGATGTTGGCTTGACGTGAAGCGGGCGACCCCCGGCGATCGGATCAGCGTGGAGTTGACCGCAGTCAGCTACATCGACGACAACGGACGACGCCTGCTCAAGTGCATGTTCATTGAAGGAGCAGAGCTGACGGCAAATGGAGTAATGACCAGGGGGATTATCGAAGAGATCGCCGGGGACACCGATCGTCGATGTGAGTGTGAGGATGGAGCTAAACGACATGAGTCACGATGAACACATCAGGGATTTCATTGAACGCGCCGATCAGCGAATAACCCGCTGGATGGCCCGCTACGGTCCGACATTGCTGCGGCTGAGCCTGGGGCTGATCTTCGTGTGGTTCGGGGCGCTCAAGTTTTTTCCGCAGATGAGCCCCGCCGAGGATCTGGCGACCCGAACGATTACATTGTTGTCAGGCGGTCTGATTCCGCCGGAAGTGTCGCTGCCGATCCTCGCGGCCTGGGAATGTGTAATCGGTCTCGGTCTGATTGCGGGACGCGGTCTGCGGGTGATTCTGTTTTTGCTGTACGCGCAGATGCTCGGCACGTTGACTCCGATGGTTCTTTTCCCGCACGAAGCATTCGCGGCAATTCCTTACGCCCCGACCCTGGAAGGTCAATACATCATCAAGAATCTTGTGCTGATCAGCGCCGGCATTGTGGTGGGTGCGACCGTGCGCGGCGGCCAGTTGATCTCGCAGCCTCTTGATGGTGATTCAGAGCGAAGGCTGGCCGCCTGAGCGGCTCGTTGCGATAGATATTGGAGCTACACCATGACTTCAAATCGATATGATCTGGTCGTGATCGGCAGCGGGCCCGCGGGCCAAAAGGGCGCGATCGCCGCCGCCAAGCTCGGCAAACGAGTCGCGATAATCGATCGGCAGGCAATGATCGGCGGCGTCTGTCTTAACACCGGCACGATTCCAAGCAAGACGCTGCGAGAGGCTATCCTTTATTTGACCGGTTTGCGTCAGCGCGCGTTCTACGGAAAAGACTATCGGCTCAAACAGGAAATCTCGGTTTCCGATCTTGTCTCTCGCGTTGAATCAGTCAAGACGCGCGAGAAGGAAGTAATAAACCAGCAGCTCGCCTCGAATGGCATTTCGACCCTGAACGGCGCGGCGCGATTTGTGAATGAGAACGGCATCGAGATCGACAACAACGGTGACGTGACATCGGTATCCGCCGATCACGTGCTGATCGCTTGCGGAACGCGGCCCGCGCACGCGCCGGACATTCCGTTCGAAAGCAGCCGTGTTCTTGACGCCGATCAACTGGGACAAGCCGGAAGGATTCCTCGCGATTTGATCGTGGTGGGCGCGGGCGTGATCGGACTCGAATACGCTTCGATGCTGGCGGCGCTCGGCGTCAAAATTACGGTGATCGAACAGCGGCCCACGCTTCTGGACTTTGCGGATCAGGAAATAATCGAATCGCTCTGCTTTTATCTGAGACGCCAGGGCGTTGTGTTTCGGCTCGGCGAGAAAGTAACCGAAGTCGCGGTAAACGGCGACGGGCTGGTGCACGCGAAAATGGAGAGCGGCAAACGCGTGCATGCTGAAGGACTGCTGTACGCGGTCGGAAGACAAGTCAACACCGACTTGCTCAACATCGCCGCCGCCGGCCTCGAGGCTGATTCGCGCGGACGCCTGCAGGTCAACGAGCACTTCCAAACAAACGTGCCTCACATCTACGCCGCGGGCGATTGCATAGGGTTTCCATCGCTCGCATCCACGTCGATGGAGCAGGGACGGCTGGCCGCCCGCCACATGTTTCAAGGCGCCCAGGCCAGAAAGACAACGCTGTTTCCATACGGCATCTACACTATTCCGGAAATATCGATGGTCGGAAAAACCGAGCACGAGCTGACCGAACAGAGATTGCCGTACGAAGTCGGCGTCGCCAGGTATGAAGAAATCGCAAAGGGGCAGATGGCGGGCGACGACAGCGGAATGTTGAAGCTGTTGTTCGATCCCGATTCGTTGAAGCTGTTGGGCGTTCATGCCATCGGCGAAGGCGCAACCGAAATCATTCACGTCGGGCAAACCGTGCTCGCGTTCGAGGGCACGATCGAATTCTTTCGCGACAGCGTTTTCAATTACCCGACGTTTGCCGAGGCCTACAAGGTCGCGGCTCTGAATGGTCTGAACAAGCTCTGATAACCGTGTCCGCGGGTCGAATCCCTCGGGCCACTCCAACAATCGCATAAGACTTTAGGTTCGGGCGCCGACAGTCCGGGCCGGGGAGATGGGACTATGTGTGGCTTAAAATATCGCCTTTGTGTTTTGGTAATGATTGCTCCTTTGATCTGCGGTGCAATTGCCGTTCGAGCGCAGTCGCGCGAGGCGCGCGACGTCGAAGTGCTTACGCTCGACCAGGCTATCGCGATCGCGCTTCGAGGCAATACGCAAATCGTGAACGCGGAGCTTGATGTCAGAAGATCCGGCGAAGACTTCGCGGCGATGCGAACGCGCCGGCTTCCGAGCTTTAAGTTTGAGGCTCTCGGTACACAGCAGCTAACGCCCATTGACTTCACCTTCGAGAAGGGAGTCTTCGGGACGTTTCCCGGCACCGGTCCGATTCCGGCCGAGAATACCAAGCTGACCACGCCGTTAAAGCCTACCGCGATCTTCACAACGCAAGTATCCCAGCCGCTCTCACAGCTACATACGATCAATCTGAACCTAAAGCAGTTGGCTTTGAAAGGTGAGATCGCGCGCGAAGAATTGCGAGCGCAGCGCCAGCAACTGGTGCGCGACGTGAAGCGCGCATACTTCGCGGTGCTTCAAACTCAAAGCGCGCTGGATTCGGCCGCGGAGACCATCAGAATGTACAAGGAGCTGGATCGAGTGACGGGCGAGTATCTCGCTCAGCAAGTCGTGCTGAAGACCGAAAGCCTGGATGTGAGATCGAGGCTGGCGAGGTCCGAATACGACACGATGACGCTCGTCGATCAACTGGCCATCCAGAAGCAACAGCTTAACCAATTGCTTGGCCGCGGCGTGCTCACCGGCTTCTCGGTCACGCCGGTTCCCGGCGCAGACGGCTACGAAGCTGATCTCGTGGCCGCGCGAACGCAAGCTTTGCAGCAGCGCCCCGAACTCAGAGAGGCTCGTTTGAAAGTGAAGCAGGCCGAGGGCGATCGGCGGATCAAGAAGGCCGAATTCATTCCGGAGGTCAGCGCCACTTTTCAACACATCTCCACGCTCAACTTCAACAGCTTCATTCCAAAAAGCTACATGAACATAGGCGTGACCGTGACGTGGGAAGTATTCGACTGGGGCCGCCGCAAACACGAACTCGCCGAGAAGGATCTGGCTGCCACGCAAGCGTCGAACGCCGTTCGCGATGCGGAGAGCAAGATCCTGATCGACGTCAATGACAAGTTCAACAAGCTGCGGCAGGCCCGGCAGCTTCTGGCGGTGACCGAGCTCAGCCGGGACTCCGCCGTTGAAAACGTTCGAGTGCTGACCAATCGCTACAGGGCGCAGATGTCGCTGCTCAAAGACGTGCTGCAGGCGCAGTCGCAACTCGAGCAGGCACACGACCAGGGACGTCAGGCGCTGCTGAGCTTTTGGACGGCGAAGGCTGAATTCGAGAACGCAATAGGAGAAGACAAATGAATACCAATCGATATCTGATGATTGCTTTCGTTCTTGCGTGCGCGATGACACCCGGGTGCACACGTAGCGTAAAGTCCGCCGAAAAGGCGCCGACGCCGGTGAAGGTTGAACAGGTTCAGACGTACGTGGCGGCCGGCGGCGCGCGTTACTCGGCCAGCATTATTCCCGGCTCGGAGATCGAGTTGTCGTTCAGCGTCGGCGGATACCTCGACAAGGTTGCGCAAGTCAGAGGGGTCGACGGCCGCCTGCGAAACGTGCAGCAGGGCGATTCGATCGCGCGCGGAATGGTGCTTGGGCGCGTGCGTACCAAAGATTACTCAGTCAAGGTGGACCAGGCGAGCGGCCAGCTTGCGCAAGCTCGCGCAAGCCTTCTGACCAGCTCGAAGCAGGTCAGCGAAGCAGAGGTCGGCGCGGAAAAAGCGCGGCTCGACTTCGAACGCGCCGCGGCCTTGTTCGCCACTCAAAGCATCACCAAGTCCGAATACGATTCGGCGAAATCGCAACACGACCTCTACAGGGCAAAGATCGAAACGGCCAGGTCTCAACTAGCTGTGGTCCAGGCTCAGATAGCCGCGGCCGAAGCGGCACACGCTGCCGCGTCGATATCCCAGGACGACACGCTGCTGCGAGCGCCTATCGACGGGCTGCTGTTGCAACGCTCCGTCGACGCCGGCGAGTTGATCTCGCCAGGCAAGCCCGCGTTCGTGCTGGCTGATACCTCAGTCGTCAAGGCGACGTTCGGCGTGCCCGATCTCGAGATTCAAAATCTCCAGACCGGCAGCACACTGACCGTCCAACTGGACGCGCTGCCGGGGAGAGACTTCACTGGGCAAATCACTTCAATCGCGCCTTCCGCAGATCAGAAGACGCGCCTGTTTGAGGTCGAGGTGTCGATTCAAAATCCGCAGCGTCTGCTGAAGGTCGGGATGATCGCGTCTTTGACGCTCGCGGCTTCGGCTTCAACCGAATCCGTGCTGGTCGTTCCGTTGAACGCGATTGTCAGATCGAAGGACCAGCCCGATCAATTCTCTATGTTCATCGTCGAAGACCAGGGCGGAAAGCAGCTTGGGCGCCTGCGAACCGTGATTCTCGGCGAGGCATTCGGCAATAAGGTCGCGGTGAAATCTGGTGTGAAGGCGGGCGAACAGGTGATCACGTCCGGAAGCTCACGCCTGGTCGACGGCGAGGCCGTGCAGGTGATCCCTTGAATCTTATCTGAATGTTAATCGTCGAAATCGACAGCGAGGTGAACAAAATGGCACACGGAAAAACGGACAACGAGATCATAAACAAGACGCACAACACTGCGAGGTTCTTCGTCGAGGTGCGGCAAATCTCCTGGGTACTCCTGATTGGAGTGTTGCTGTGGGGCGTCTACGCCTACTTCAGCATGCCTCAACGCAAAGACCCTGAGATCGCTGTGCGGCAGGCGGTTGCGATTACCTCGTGGCCCGGCGCGAGCGCCGACAAGATCGAGCAACTGGTCACCAAGAAGATCGAAGAACAAATGGCGGCCAACGCCGTGGTGACCAAGATCGAATCGATCTCGCGCACCAGCGTATCGGTTGTTTACCTCGAGCTCGACGAGAAATCCACGCAGAGCGAACGGAGCAAACAGCTCGATGACGTCGCCTTCCGGCTGAACAGCATCAGTGATCTGCCGGACGGCGCGGGTCCAATAAACTTCATTCGAGACTTTGGGGACACCGCGGCGCTGATGCTGACTGTCGCCAGCCCGAAAGCCACCGAAACTGAAATCACTTTGCGAGCCGGCGCGATTCAACAGGCTATAGAGAAGTCTCGCGCCCAGGCCCCGGCCGGCGAACGGGCGTCGCGCTTCACGATCGTGGTGAACTTCCCCCAGTCGCTTGGCGCTCGAATCGTCCATCCGGGTCTTGAAGCATTCGCCGACTACACCCGCGAGAAGGGCGTCGCTCGCGACATTCGACTTGTCGAGGGCGCGGAGTTTATCGGAATCGATGGCGTTTCGAACGACGATGATGCAAAGCTGCTCGCCCATCTGCAGCAGTTTGTAGCCGAGCGAATGCAGTCATCCGGATTTCATCCTGACACCTGGCAGCCGGCCATCATTCGTGATCCAAAAGACACGCGCGATCGAATCGCAGCCGTTGCGGGCGATCGGTACACCTATCGCGAGTTGGATTCGTTCACGGATCTCATCGCCAAGACGCTCAAGACGCTGCCCGAGGTTTCGAAAGTCGAGCGCAAGGGCCTGCTCGATGAAAAAATCTATTTGGTCTACTCGCAGGAGCGGCTTGCGTCCTACGGTGTGACGCTGTCGAAGCTGCCCGATATTTTGAAGGCTCGCAACATCACGGTTGCCGGCGGTCAAATCGATGTGCAGGGCAAGAACCTGACGATCGATCCATCCGGCGAGTTTAAGAACGAGAAGGAGATTGGCGACGTCGTCGTCACGTTCTCGCAGTCGGGGGCCCCGGTTTACCTGCGCGACCTGTTCGATATCTCGCGATCCTACGCGAGCCCCGCGCGTTACCTGAATTTCTACGATTGGAAAGACAGTCACGGCGCGTGGCAACGAACCCGAGCCATAACGTTGTCGGTGCAGATGCGATCGGGCGAGACCATCGGCGAATTCGGCAAGGCGGTCAATGCCGCGCTGGCCGGCTTGAGTTCACAATTGCCCGAAGACTTGACTATGGCCAGGACAAGCGATCAACCGTTGCAAGTCGAAGAGAGCGTCGACCTGTTCATGGTGAGCTTGTACGAAGCGATCATCCTTGTAGTGCTGGTTTCGCTGGTCGGTTTCTGGGAGTGGCGCTCGGCGATGTTGATGGCGCTTGCGATTCCGATCACTCTGGCGATGACCTTCGGTTTCATGCAAATACTCAAAATCGATCTTCAGCAGATATCGATAGCAACATTGATCATCGCGCTCGGTTTGCTTGTAGACGATCCGGTGGTAGCGGGTGACTCAATCAAGCGCGAGCTCGGCGCGGGTCATCCGCCGCTCATCGCGTCGTGGCTCGGCCCGACGAAGCTTGCCAGCGCGATCATGTTCGCGACGATAACCAACATCGTCGCCTACCTCCCGTTTCTCAGCCTCTCCGGCGATACGGGAGCCTTTCTCTACAGCATGCCGGTCGTGATCGGGTGCTCGCTGGTCGCGTCGCGGCTCGCGTCGATGACGTTTCTGCCGCTGCTCGGCTATTACATGATCAAGCCGAAAAAAGAAATTCCGTTGAGCGAGCGCCGAACGAAAGGATTCGCCGCGTGGTACTACCGAGTCGGGACGGCGGCGATCAATCATCGATGGAAAGTGCTTGCGGGCTCGCTGGTGTTCCTGGCGATGGGAGTTTTCTTCATGAGCCAGCTCAAGACCCAGTTCTTTCCAAAGGACCTTTCCTATCTCTCTTACGTTGATGTGTGGCTTCCCGAAGATGCGCCGCTCGAGAGCACAAACAAGGCAGCGATGCATACCGAAGCCGTGATCCGCGATGTGATGAATGAATACGCTGAGCATCACACGGAGAAAGGCGGCAAGCCGCGCGAGGTCCTTCGATCCTTGACCACGTTTGTCGGTGGCGGCGGGCCGCGATTCTGGTTCTCAGTTTCGCCCGAGCAGCAGCAATTGAATTACGCGCAGATCATCATCGAGGTGACCGACAAACACGAGACAGGCCATTTGGTCGGCCTGTTACAGGAAGCGCTGTCTGCGAAAGTCCCCGAAGCGCGAATCGATGTGCGCCAGCTCGAATCGGGCAAGGCTGTTGGTTTACCCGTGGCGATTCGAATTTCGGGCGACGACGCACCGACGCTACGCGCGATGGCCGAACAGGTGATGAACATCTTTCGCGCGATCCCTCAAGCCGAGCGCCCCCGCGATGACTGGGGCGATGAAAGCTTTTCAGTAAAGCTGCAAACGGACTCGGATCGCGCGAATCTGACCGGCATCACGAATCTGGATGTCGCGGCGGCGTCGGCCACGGCGCTCAGTGGCTACTCGATCACCAGTCTCCGCGAAGGCGACAAGCAGATTCCAGTCGTCGCGCAATTGCGAATGGAAGAGCGCGCGCGGCTCGACGACATCAACAACCTGTACGTGTATTCATCGAGCGGAACTCAGCGCGTGCCGCTTCGACAAGTGTCTTCGGTTTCGTATCAGATGCAGACGGAAAAACTGAGGCGGCGAAATCAATTTCGCACGATCACCGTTTCGTGTTCACCCGTCGAAGGCGTGCTTGCAAGCGAAGTGATGGCCGCGGCGAAGCCCAAGCTCGCGGAGTTCGAGAAGACGCTTCCGCCCGGCTACCGGATAGAGATCGGCGGCGAGGAAGAATCACAGGTCGAAGGTTTTCACGATCTCTCGGTTGTGCTTGGAATCTCGGTCGCAGCGATCTTTCTTACGCTGGTGTTCCAATTCAGAAGCGCGATCAAGCCTGTGATTGTTTTTGCGGCCGTGCCCTACGGCGCCGTCGGAGCACTGTCGGTGTTGTGGTTGATGGGCTCGCCGTTTGGATTCATGGCCTTTCTGGGCATCGTGAGTCTGGTCGGAGTAATCGTGAGCCACATCATCGTGCTGTTTGACTTCATTGAAGAAAAACACGCCGAAGGTGAGCCGTTAAGGGAAGCATTGCTGGACGCAGGAATCATGCGATTGAGGCCGGTGTTGATCACGGTTGGCGCGACAGTGATAGCTCTGTTCCCGCTCGCGTTGCACGGAGGCCCGTTGTGGGAGCCGATGTGCTACGCGCAGATCGGCGGGCTAACCGCAGCGACATTCATCACACTCTTGCTGGTGCCGGTGATGTACTCGATATTCGTGCTCGACTTGAAGCTGATCAAGTGGGACCAGCGCGAGGAGACACCAATTGAGGAGAGCGGCGAATTGAAGACTGCCGGGGCGGCCGGTTGATCGCTCATGGAAGGTAACAAGATGAAGAACAACATTTCGCATTACAGGATTCTCGATAAGCTGGGCGCGGGCGGCATGGGCGAGGTCTACCTGGCCGAGGACACCAGGCTCGGGCGTCAGGTGGCGCTCAAACTGCTGCCCGCTTCATATCAATACGACCCTGACCGGCGAGAGCGCTTCCTACGCGAGGCTCGCGCCGCGTCGGCTCTTCGCTCACCGAACGTGGCAGCCATTTACGACATCGGTGAGAGTGACGACGCGATGTTCATCGCCATGGAGTATGTCGAAGGCGAACTGTTGTCCAATAAATTGGAAGGCGGCGCGCTGCCGCCAAACCTTGCGATAGACATAGCCATTCAAGTTGCCGAGGCGCTCGACGAAGCACACTCACTTGGCATCATTCATCGCGATATCAAAAGCTCAAACCTGATCGTGACTCCGCGCGGTCTGGTAAAGGTCCTGGATTTCGGCCTCGCAAAATTCTCGGCGGCGCCGGCGCCAGTCGATGATCGCACCGCGCCAATAGGAATGGAGACGGCTCCCGGTGTAATCCTGGGCACCGTTTCATACATGTCCCCCGAGCAGGCGCGCGGACTCGACGTGGACAGCAGAACCGATCTGTTCAGCCTTGGCGTGCTGCTTTACGAAATGCTCACCGGCAGGCGGCCATTCGAAGGAGGCACGACCGGAGACTTGCTGGTTTCGATTTTGAGCAGAGAGCCCGAGCCTGTTTCTCACTGGGCGACGGCGATTCCTCCCGAGATGCAGTGGGTGATATCGAAGGCGCTGCGAAAGGACAAGACACTCAGGTACCAGACCGCGCGAGACTTCGTCGTAGATCTGAGAAACCTGAGTCAGAATATGAATACGATCGTCGCCTCTCGCGCGAGCGCCGTGACCTTCGCGGTGGCGCATACGGGTCAAGCCTTTGCTCATCAGTCAGTCGCGCGCGATTCGGGTGCGAGGCGCCGCGCGCGAAAGCAAATAGATTCAATTGCCGTGTTGCCAATGCACAACACGATTGACGAACCGGATTTGGATTATCTAAGCGACGGGATAACCGAGAGTTTGATAAACGCGCTCTCGCAAGCGCCGAGGCTGCGCGTCATGGCTCGCAGCACGGTGTTCCGCTACAAGGGCCGCGAAGTCGATCCACAGCAAGTGGGCCGGGAGCTCAACGTGCGCGCGGTGATGACAGGCCGAATACAACGAGCACGCGGCCGTTTTCTGATCAGCGCGGAACTCGTCGACGTGACAGACGGCGCGCACGTTTGGGGTGAACAATACTCGAGGGACCTGAACGAGATGCTGTCGTTGCAGGAGGAGATTTCGCGAGACATTGGAGAAAAGCTGCGATTGAAGCTGACTAGCAGCGACAAGCGCAGACTGGCGAAGCAGCATACGAAGAGCGCGGAAGCCTATGAGCTTTATTTGAAGGGGCGTCATTGGTGGAGCAAGTGGACCGAAGACGGTTTCCGCGAGGCGATAGCATGCTTTGAGCAGGCGCTCGGCAAGGACCCGAATTTCGCTCTCGCGTATGCAGGCCTCGGAGAGACGTTTGGTGTCTTCGCCTACTTCAATCCAGATCCGGCTCAGGCCCAGGGCGCGCTATTGAAATCGAAAGCGTACGCCCAGCGAGCAATCGAGATCGATGACGCCCTCGCCGAGGCGCATCTCTTGTTGGGAAACCTCGCGCATCTTCACGAGTGGGATTGGCAACGGGCCGAAGTGGAATTCAGGACTGCCCTCGAATTGAATCCGAACTTCGCCGCCGCGCATCAGGGCTACAGTCTTTTGCTGATGGACGAGTGCAAGCTCGACCAGGCGCTTGCCGAAATGGAACTGGCGCTTCAACTCGACCCGCTGTCGCTGCCGATGAACACTGCCATGGGGCTTCTGATGTTCAACGCCGGGCGCTTCTCAGATGCGATAGCGCAGCTCAGGAAGTGCCTGCGGCTTGATTCGCGGATTGAATTTTCAGCCACGGACACCACGTTCCAGCTCTCTTGTCAGTTGCTGGGCGCCTGTCTCGAGCGCGAGGGAAAATTCGATGAAGCGGTAACCGAATACCTGAGGATCATTCCCGAGGGAACGCAAGGCTCCGAAATCACACTTGCGCTTCGAGATGCGTACGCGCGAGGGGGAATGAATGGGTTCTGGCGCAGATTCGCCGGCTTCGCTCCCGAGTTGTCAGAGCGAAGGATCGCGGCCCCGCTGTTCGTGGCAACGATCTATGTTACATTGGGCGAACGCGACGCGGCGTTCGAATGGATCGAGCGAGCTTTCAGCGAACGCGCTCCCATATTGAGTCACATCAAAGTTGATCCCCGGTTTGAGCCGCTTCACTCCGACCCAAGGTTTGCCGAACTCCTTCGAAGAATGGGACTGGATTAGCGACGAGTGCCGACATAGCGGCAGTATCGTTTGGCACTGCCGAAATGTTAGCTCGACGCATTCAGTCTTATTGCGTCACCGTTCCGCCGCGGGCACGTCAGCTATCTCAGTTCAAAGTACTTACACGACGATTTAAATCCAGGGAACATCTGGCAAGACGATTGCAAAACACGTATTGACGAAATGGAGATTAGATTAAAAGTGGAGTTCAGGCGAAGGAGAGAGACCATGTTGAAGTTTCAAATGAAATCATTTTTAGCAGCGTTGGTTCTGACGCTGGCGCTTGGCGCGGAGGGCTTTTCGCAAGGGACGGACAGTCGTCAGATGAATGATTCTAACGGCACGATGATGGACGCGCCCGATGCGCGCTCGATAGATAATGATCGATTGGCGCGAGCCGAACAGCGCGTCGATCAGTTGCGCGCGAAGCTATTCGAACTCGAAACCAGAGAGATGGATTTGCTGGCTCGTCTCGACGACCTGGACTATCGTCTTACGCCGGAAGCCATTCAGCGGGCACTCGCGTTTGTCGGATCGCCCCGCCCGATGGACGAGTTTCGCGAAGCGTTACGAATTCGGCTCGAGAGTCAAAGGGTCAGAATCAACCGACAGCTCGAACTCGTGTTAGCGAGCCGCGAGCAGATCGAGTGGGCCGTTCGCGAAGCCGAAGCCGAGCTTGACCGCATTCGGTATCAATAGTCACGCCGAGCACCAGCGGAGTCTTTATGCTCAGACACGATGACAGGCTGGAGCGGAAATTAGTCTTGCGCGGTCAATCTCGGTCTCGCCGGCGAAACGATACTCGGCATTAAACCAGATCGCTCTGGAATGTTTCATCGATTACTCTGCGTAGTGACTGAGTGTCTTGTCACACGCTGCAATGGCTTGAGCCCATCGCTAAGACTTGTTTCCTTTGATCAGATCCGTATCAACCGTAGTACCTGACGAGCCACTCGGCTACGAGCGCGGGCTTGGCGCCGCCTTCGATTTCGACGGTCACCGACCAGGTGAGCTGAACTCCGCCAACGACGTCTTCGACCTGTTGCAGGGTGAACCTCGCGCGAACTCGCGACCCCGCGGGCACCGGCGAAACAAATCGAAGCCGATTCAGTCCATAGTTGATTCCCATCTTGAAATCGCCCTCGACCCTGAACGCCTGCGCCCCTAGATGAGGCAAGAGCGATAACGTCAGAAACCCGTGGGCGATCGTCGAATGAAACGGCGAATCGGTTTTAGCTCGCTCGGCATCGATGTGAATCCACTGATGGTCTTCGGTTGCATCGGCAAAGTCGTTGATGCGTGATTGAGTTACTTCGAACCAGTCGCTCGCGGCGACCTCCTGGCCGATTGAGAGTTTTGAGTTCTTCGATACCGTTGATGATGCGCACTGGCATGATTCCTCCGCCGATGATTTGATTAGAGCGCAGCAAAGGTAAACGAGTCACGCGCGTGATTGCAACAGAGTCTCAACGAATGGGTGCGCGTCAGATTTTCGCGCATCGACTCTAACAGCGACTTTGAAGACTCCGAGGATGCCACGGGCTTGTCCCGTTGGAGGTTCACGATGGCCGCTACAATCATTTGCAAGCGACTGGCTAGATGCTACGGGGTTGCCCCGTGGAGATTCACGTGTCTGCTGGCTTGGCGGCAAGGCTATTCGGCGATTAGCTGCGAGCGTGAAACCTCCCCGGGGCAAGCCCGTGGCATCCTTGGCCCCCCAAGTCGGCCGTATGTGGCAGGCACCGTGAACCTCCAACGGGACAAGCCCGTGCCATCCTCGGAGTCTTCACAGTCTCGGGCGTGGGAGGTTTTCCCGCTCTTCAAACTCTCTCTTTTTCGAAGTGCTGGACGGCTTGAGGGTCGTAGAACTCTTTCACCAACGATTCGGCGGTGAAGGAGTCGAGCGAGTCACGCTCGGTGTAACAGAGGTATCGGATGCCTTCGCCCGGCGCCGCTGTCATCACACACAGTACAGTCAGAAAGGCAGACGTCAACAATCTTAATCTCATAGAGACTCCTTTCCGATTTGTTTAGTGTGAATCGTCCAGGGAAGCGAAAAGCGTTTGCAGTGGCTAGAACGAACGCCGGGGCTAACAGGTCACAAAAAAGTTAAACGGCGTTTGCTTCTCGAAGGGCCGCGATCTCGTTTACGGTGAAACCAAGTTCACCGAGGACTTCATCGGTGTGCTCGCCCAGCGTTGGAGCGCGGCGAATTGAAACGGCCGGAGTCTCACTCAGGCGCACCGGCGTGCTTGAGATTGGAACAGGTTTTGTCGCGCCGGGATGCTCAACTTCTTCAAGCAGCCCGCGCGCATTCACCTGAGGATCGGCCAGCACTTCGTCCAGATTGTAACAAGGGCCGCACGGGACTCGCCCGGCTTCAAGCTCCGCGATCGCCTGCTCGCGCGTGCGCTCGGCACACCATTCTGACATCGCCTGGTTTATTACAGAGGAGTTGTTGCCGCGTGAAAGGTCATCAGAGAGTCTTGAGTCGTCGATGAGGTCTTTTCTTCCAATTGTCCCCGCCCATCTTCGGAACATCGGCCCGCCAATTGTCGGCACGATGATCCAGCCGCCGCCGCCGGTCTGATAAGCGTCGCTTGGCGCCGCGTAGTAGCCGGTGTTTCCCAATTGCTCGCGGCGAATCCTCATCGTCTTCAGCTCGGCAAGAAGCGGAGTCATGAAAGTCACACCGGTTGCAATCAGCGACACATCGATCAACTGGCCGAGTCCGGTTGCCCGGCGATGATACAGCGCCGCCATCGCACCAAAAGCCCCGTGAAGCGCGGTCCCATAATCCACCCACGACACGATCGAGCGAACGGGAGGGCCGGGGAAACCTGTCAGGCTCATCGCCCCGCTCATCGCCTGCGCGACGCCGTCGAAGCCTACGCGATCGGCATAAGGGCCGTCGGGACCGAACGCCGAAGCCATCACCAAAATGATGTCCTCTTTCACCGCGCGTAGCGATTCGTAATCGAGACGCAGTTTCTTCAATATGTTCAATGGAAGATTCGCTACCACGATGTCGGCGCTACGCACGAGGCGCGTTATCACATCGGGTGCTTGTGGGTGGCTGAGATCGAGAGTGATGCCGCGCTTGTTGCGATTGCAGTTGAGGAACAATCCGCCCTCGCCGCTTTCGGTGACCGGACCGAGCTTGCGATCCTCACCGCCCTCGCGCCGCTCGACTCGAATCACATCGGCGCCGAAGTCGGCGAGCAACATCGCGCAATAAGGCCCGGCGATGAAGCGGCCAAAATCGATGACTCGAATTCCTTCAAGAGGCCCCGGCATATCGCTCGGCATCGTACCTTGTTTCGCCGAAAGACGCCAAGCTCCGCAATGCTCGCCGTTGCTCGCGCGCGAACGCTGCTCTAGAGTGGATTCGGTGACCGGGAATCTCAAGCCGCACGAGTTATCGCTTCGAACGCGAGCCGCAAATCTCGACCGAATGCGCGGCGAGGTGTTTGACGTTGCGGTTATCGGCGGCGGGATCACTGGCGCCGGCGTCGCGCTCGATGCCGCATCGCGAGGACTCTCGGTTGCGCTCATCGAGAAGCGGGATTTTGCAAGCGGGACAAGCTCACGCTCATCCAAGTTGATTCACGGCGGGTTGCGCTATCTCGAGCAATTTCATTTCGGGCTTGTGCGTGAATCGCTTCGCGAACGCGCGGTGATGTCGCGAATGGCGCCCCACCTCAGTAGACCTTTGGAGTTTCTTGTCCCGATCTATTCATCGAAGGAGAGGTCTCCGCTGGGTTCGAACCGGCTAAAGCTTGCGGCGGGGATGTGGCTTTACGATCTGCTGGCCGGGCCCCGGAACGTCGCGGGGCACCGATGGGTGTCTCGTGAGGGCGCGCTCAAACTTGCGCCGGCGCTTGAGCCCACGGGGCTTCGAGGCGCGTTCGTGTATTACGATTGCCTGACCGACGACGCGCGGTTAGTGATCGAAGTTATCAAAGCGGCGGCGGCTCACGCCGCGGCGATCGCGAACTACGCCGCCGCGCGGAGACTTCAGAAGAATGACGATGGGTTATCGAGTGTTCAGATCGAAGATGTGCTTGGTGGGCGCTCGTACGAGTTGCGTGCAAGGGTTGTCGTGAATGCAGGCGGCGTCTGGTCGGATGAAGTGTCGCGGTTGTCTGATGCCAGTTCGCCAGGAAAACTCCGGCCCTCGAAAGGGATTCACGTTGTGACGCCCGCGGAAAAGTTTCGGAATCACACCGCAGTACTCATCCCGTCGCTGGGCGAGCAGCGGTTTCTTTTTGTGATTCCGTGGCACGGCCGCACGGTAATCGGCACAACCGACACGGACTACGAGGGTGATCTGGATGAACCAATCGCCCAACCTGATGAAGTTAACCGAGTCATGGAATCAGCGGCGCGCGCTTTTCCTGCGGCGAAGCTTTCGAGCGAAGATGTTATCAGCACGTTCGCTGGCCTCAGACCGCTTGTCCGATCCGGCCATAAGCAATCCACAAAGGAGCTCTCGCGCAAGGAAGAAATTTTTGAAACCGAATCGGGTTTGATCACGATCACGGGCGGAAAACTGACGACCTGGCGTCGAATGGCTGAGCGGGTAGTCGACCTCATCTCTCAGCGATTCGAACGAAACGGACGTCGTAGCGTCCTGTATGCGAGCGTGACAAATCGAATTCGTCTGGCCGGCGGATCGATCGACAGCGACCCGGCGCGAGCGGCGGCGCAGTACGATGTAACCGCGCCGACAGTCGAGCACTTGATGAACACCTACGGCGGCAACTATCGTGTCGTACTCGATATCACTCGCGAGTCGAAAGAGATGAAGGAGACTTTGGTGCGAGGCTTGCCGCATATCGAGGCCGAAGTGGTCTATGCCGCTCGATATGAAATGGCCGCAACTGTCGAAGACGTTCTCGCGCGGCGAACTCGCATCACGCTGCTTGCAAGCGATCACGGACGCTCATGCGCTATGCGCGTCGCAACGTTGATCGGCGACGAACTTGGTTGGCCGCACGCGGAAATTGAACTGTCTATAAAAAACTTCAACGACAAATCAGAATCATGCTGAACACCCCCTTTCTGGAAGAACATCATCGCGTACTCGCCGAGCAAGCCTCTCGATTCGCCCGCGAACATGTTCGCGATGCCGGTTCGAGCGAGGACGAAGAGAGCGAGGCGCGAAGACTGGTTGCCACGCTTGGGAGCGAAGGGTTGCTGGCCTCGACCGTGCCCGAATCCGTCGGCAGTGACGGCAACTCACTCGACGTGCGAGCGCTGTGCGTCGTGCGCGAGCAGCTCTCTTACGAATCATCGCTGGCAGATCTGATGTTCGCGATGCAGGGACTCGGTAGCTTTCCGCTGACGCTTGCAGGAACGATTGATCTCAAGCGCAAACTTCTTCCTCGAGTAAAGTCCGGCGAGGCGATTGCCGCTTTCGCGATAACCGAACCCGAAGCCGGGTCCGACGTGTCGGCGATTCAAACTACCGCCAGACGCGACGGCGCTGAGTACATCATCGACGGCGTGAAGACTTTTATTTCCAACGCCGGTCTCGCGGATTTCTACACGGTGTTTGCAAAGACCGGCTTGGAAAAAGGAAGCAAAGGCATTTCGGCATTTGTGGTCGAGAAGAACAATCCCGGGTTTTCTTTTGAAGAGAAGATCGAGCTGATCGCGCCGCATCCCATCGGGCGGATTCGTTTCGAGGGCTGCCGGGTTCCCTTTTCGAGTTTGCTGGGCGAAGAAGGCCAGGGGTTTCGTATCGCGATGACGACGCTCGATACATTTCGCCCGACTGTCGGCGCCGCAGCCGCGGGACTCGCACGGCGCGCGCTTGATGAAGCGATCGGCTATGCAAAGCGTCGAGTCCAATTCGGCAAACCGATTGGCGAGTATCAATCGACTCAAATCAAGCTTGCGGATATGGCAACCGAGCTTGATGCTGCAAGGCTGCTGGTCTATCGCGCGGCGTGGAAGAAAGACAGCGGCGCAGACCGCGTAACGATCGAAGCAGCGATGGCGAAGCTCTACGCGGCCGAAGCGGCTGGTCGAATAATCGACGCGGCAGTCCAGATTCATGGCGGCACGGGCGTCGTTCGTGGTTCGGTCGTCGAGCGCCTTTATCGCGAGGTGCGCGCGTTGAGAATCTACGAGGGCACTTCTGAGATTCAAAAGCTGATCATCGCGGGCCAACTGCTCAGGTGAAGATTCCCTCTCGCCTTTAAGATCCCACGGCAACTTTTTATTGACACACCTCGGTGGCCGGCTTATACTGCCACGCTGACTTTGAAAGTCATTTTCAAAATAGTCATTCTGCTGGAAAAATACGGAGGGGCATAATGGAAAGGCACAGCTTTATTTCTCGAAGAGCCGCCGATAAGCGATTGGGGGTTGCTACGAGTCTCAAACAAATTGCCGCGTTACTGGTCGTCTCGCTATTGGGTTTTGATTGCGCGGTCTATTCCCAGAACGGTGATGTCGCGCGCGCCAACAAAACGCCTGAGGCTTCATCAACTGACGTCGAGCGGCTTCGCGCGGAAGTCGAGCAGCTTCGAATTGAGATCGCCCGGCTGAAATCTCTCGTTGAAACAACAGCCGTGGACCGTGTGTCGAACGCGAAAGATTCCAGCGCGCAGACTACAGCAACTGAGAATCCGGCGAGTCAACAAGGTCCGCCGAAGACTCCGTTGAAAGGCGCGCCGCAATCAACATCGGCCACTGAGGATGCAAGATTGGCTTTGACCTCGAAGGCGCAAGGCGGTGACCTCTCAGGGGCGGGGAATCTTTTGCGTAACGATCGCATCACGATCGGCGGCTACGGTGATTTTCAGTTTCGCCAGTCCTCGATAAGCGAGCGGGCGGACGGAGGCGGCACTCCCACGTTTCAAAACACGCGGCTGGTTTTGGGCATCGCCGCGGTGCTCGCTGAAAAACAGAACATCGTTTTCAATTCAGAGATCGAATACGAGTTCGGTTCTCACGAGATCGACATCGAACAGGCCTACGTCGAATGGCGGATGCGCCCTGAATTTGCGTTTCGCGGAGGCATAATCGTTCCGTCGATCGGGCGGTTCAATACTTATCACGACTCGTATCTGAACCTGACCACGATCAGGCCGCTGATCAATCAGTTCATTATTCCGACGGCGTACCGTGACGCGGGCATCGGCATTCGCGGCAGGCTCAAGCTCCCTCATCGAATGAAGCTCACGTATGAGGCGAATGTGATGAACGGCCTTCGCGGCACAAATGATGATGATGAACCGACGCCGTTCTCGCGATTGCTTGGGCAAGCTTCAGCCGCCGAGCCTGGGCAATTTGCTTTCCAGGCGCAGAATCGACGCAAGGCAGTAGCGGGCCGCATCGGACTCTCGCCAATCAACGGCCTGGAGATCGGCGCTTCAGTCTACAACGGAACATTCAACAGCGTGGGTGAGCCTCGGCAATCGGCGACGATATTGTTTTTCGACGCGTCCTATCATCGTGGAGAGCTCGCGATCAACGGTGAATACGGGCGCTCGAACATAGTCGGCGGAATACCTCGCAAGAGCCCGGCGCCACCGGTTGTAGATCCGAATGATCCGGCAAGCATCTCCGCCCTGGCGCAGTTTGTTGCCGGACGCACGCCGGGCCAGGACGGATTCTACGTTGAAGGAACGCGGAAGTTTTCCCCGCGGATATTTGGTGAACGCTTCGACGAAGGCGGATACATCGCGCCGCTCATTCGGTATGAAGTCGTGCGACTTGACCGAACGATTCCTGATTTCTACTTGAACCGCTCGCGAACCACCGTCGGCTTGAACCTTGCGCCTTCTTCGACGGTGATCTTCAAGCTCGGTTATCTGTTCAACAATACTTTCGGCAAAGTGCCGAACGTACCAGCGGGAGTCGGCGAGGCGTTGTTCGGCGTGAGCCCGCTTCCGCACCGGGACTATGGAAAGAATGGGTTCACCGGCTCGATCGCCTATGTGTTTTAAGTTTCCAAACTCGACGGGCAAAAAAGCGAAGCTGATTTTCGCGATGGCTTACCTAGCCGCGGCTGCGGTTGCCGCGCTCGCGAAGCCGGCCTTTATGGATCGCTACAACAACGATCCGTATTCGAAGGCCGAGCTTCGCGGCAAGTGTACGATCTGTCACATCGGTAAGGGAGGCGCCGAGCGCAACGAGTTTGGCGAAGCCTTTGAAGACGGCGGATATCGAATCACGCCTAAGCTGCGCGCGAAGTTTCCGGAGTTGTTCGAACCGACGCCGAGGTCAGACCCGGACCGGTGATCTGCGCGGCCGTTCGGCTCGCGAACTCTCGCAGATCAGCGGCCATCAGCGTACCGAAGGCGGCGGAAATCAGCGGTGAATTTGATCGCGGGTCCAATTACACCGCTTGAACTGTCTACAGTCTTGCTAGCGCGTGCGGCCAGTGTATAATCGGGTCCAAGGTTGGTCCGCCATCAATGGAACGAGAAGAACACAAGGTATTTTACGAGCACCTCAAGACCGCGGGCTTGAAACGAACCACTCAACGCGATCTCATCCTCGATGTGTTTCTGGACACCGAAGGCCACGTCTCGAGCGAGGACCTCTATTCAATCATCAAGGCAAAGGATCCGACCGTCGGATTCACAACCGTGTATCGCACGTTGAAGCTATTGAAAGAGTGCGGTCTTGCTCGAGAGCTGGAATTCCACGACGGCCGGATGCTGTATGAGCACCATTACAAGCACACTCATCACGATCATTTGATCTGCACAGCCTGCGGCGCGTTGATCGAGTTCTACAGCGAAGAGATCGAACGCTTGCAGGATGAGATTGTCCGCCACTATAGGTTCAAGCCGCTTCACCACAGCCATCGCGTGTTTGGCGTATGCGCCGATTGCCAGAAGGCGAAAAAAGCCGCGACGGCCAGGGGCGCTTCAACGAAGTAAGCATATCGACAGCCCGTCAAGTTGCCGCGAGTCCCCACGACTTCTATCATCAAACTATCGTGAATATGCTCACGCCGTTGTTCGAGAATGCGACGCCCGGAGTTCGATTGAACCGGCCGCTGGTGATTGGGCATCGCGGGGCTTCGGGGCTCGCGCCTGAAAATACGCTCGCTGCATTTCGGATTGCGATGCGGCTTGGCGCCGATGGAGTTGAGTTGGATGTTCATCTATCGGCCGAGGGCGTTCCGATTGTTATTCATGATAAGCGCGTGAATCGCACCACTAATTCGCGAGGCGCGGTGTCGCGCTGCACGGTGCAGGAGCTTCAGCGTTTGGATGCGGGCACGTGGTTTGAGCGGCGTCTTGCAAGACGACCTCGCACTCGCATGATGACGCGCCGCCTGACAGCTTCGAGTTTTGCGGGCGAGCCGCTCCCGACTCTTGAAGATGCTCTCGCGTTGTTTGAGTCAGCCGCGCTCGAGCGGATCTACATCGAGTTGAAAGGCAGTGTCGCGAGCCGGGAACTCTTGCTTGATCGCGTGCTGTCGCTGGTGCGTCGAAGCCGGCTTCATCGCTCGGTAACTCTGTTATCATTCGACCACGCGATCATTCGGCGCGCTAAGGAGAGCGACGGCGGGCTACGCACTGCAGCGACGTTTGCAGCAAGCGGACGGCGGTTGGTTTCGACTCGGTCGATTATTCGCGCCGCCGAAGATTCGCGCGCCGATGAAGTCGCGCTGCAATTCGGACTGGTGACCAAAAGAAGAGTAGACACTTTGCACGAGCGCGGGATCGCGGTTTCGGTTTGGACCGTCAACAGCAAACTGGCGATGCGTCGCGTCACGGCATGCGGAGTCGATTCGATCATGACAAACTTCCCGAATCGCCTGCGTGAAGTGCTCGAGGGGCCGCCACGCCGGCGCGTGAAAACATTTCGAAAGCGGCTGGGCGGTCGCGGATGAACGATATGTGCGGCCAATCAATAATCGAAAAAGCTGAAACGCCGCAGTCACACACGGGTCACGAGCTCCTGACGCCCGCCTCGGCGGTTGAAATGCACCGGTTCGTTTCGTGTCCTCAGTTCACGGTGCGGCACACTGTTTCCTCGAACTGCGAGTTCGAAACTCATTCTCATTCGGTTTTCGTAGTGAGTGCTTTGCTCGCGGGGCGCATGACCGGCGCGATCGGCAAGGCGCAATTCGAAATGTCGGCGGGCGAGGTCGCGTTGACGGGTGTCGGACAGGATCACTCGGCGGCGGGGTCTGAGGTCGAGTTTGTTTCGATCGGAGTGAGCGCGGTGCTTGTGAATGAATTGGTTTCGGAGATAGGACTCGTGCGAACTGCGAATATAGTCTTTCGCGCGAGTGTTGTGACGGACGAGGCTATTATCCGGCTTGCACGTGAGATCGCCACTGAGATTTCCGGCGAACAGTTGGGGCGCTCGGCGATGCTTGAGGCCCAGGTGCGGCAGCTTGTGATTCATCTCTTGCGGAATCATTTGACGGTGCGCAAGTCTGATCAGATCGAGTTGTCGCGCGCGGGGCTCGTAGACCGTCGGCTGCGCAGGGCGATCGAGTTCATGCACGACAACTTCGGTCGCGAGCTTGCGGTCGAAGAGATCGCCTCGGCTGCATATCTCTCGGAATACCATTTCGCGCGGCTGTTCAAGCAGATCACCGGAGTGACGCCTCATGTCTATCTTGCGAACATAAGATTGGAGCGCGCTCGAAAGCTGTTGGCGGAGACGGCGCTTCCCATAAGCGAGATCGCGTCCGCGGTTGGGTATCAGAGTCAGAGCCACTTCACGAAGATGTTCAGATCGGTGACTGGAGTCACCCCGCGAGTCTATCGAGAAGCGGCGAAGTAATCTGGCCGTCCAAACAGAGACCGAACTTCAAGAGTCGGACAAGCTGCCAGCTTGTCGTGGTTGTGCGCCCGATCGTTTTGGGTGGACTGAACGAACTCCGCCAGGATCTTGCGTTTCTCCTTTTTGCTGGCTTTCTGGTATCTTTTCTGAGATCACTCGCACGGGTGATTGGGCGCTTTCATATCGGACACTTGTCCCGTCGGCTGGCAAACGGTGAGCATCCTGGGCGCGTGCTTCACCGGCGGTCATCCGCTTGCCGCCACCGACACCATTCCTTTCTCACTTCCAGAAGGAGAAGAGATGCGAAAAACCAGAGCATCTGTAGCCGCAACGATCGCAGTTCTGCTTATGAACTCCTGGACATGGGCGGATCTAAAAGAGAGCAAGAAGCCGGCGGACGATTTCTCATCCGCTGTCGCTTCGAGTTGGTTTGAACTCCTGTACGATGTGGTGAAGGCTGAGAGAACGCCGCCGCCCCAAGCGTCGCGGATTTATGGCATAACCGCCGTCGCGTTATACGAATCGATCGTTGCGGATACGGATAACAACCGATCGCTGGTTGGCCAACTAAACGGTCTCACGGCTGTGCCTCAGCCAAAGAAGATTCGAAAGACCCACTGGCCGACAGTTGCAAACACAGTGCTTGCGAACACGATCCGAGGCTTGTACCCGACTATTTCCGCGGCCTCATCGAACCTGATTAACAACCTCGAGCAGAGTTTCGCTTCACAATTCCAAGCGGAAGTTCCGGGGCAATACGACCGCTCAGTCTCGCACGGCCAGGCGGTGGCGACTGCGATTCTTGCGTGGGCCGCCACCGACGGATTTTCCAGCAAGAACAACTGTGCGTACGTGCCGGTCCAGGTGGCTGGTGCCTGGCAAGCGACCCCGCCGGCCTTCAATGCGAACCCTCTGCAGCCGTGTTGGGGCCAACTCCGGCCGATGGTCTTGACCTCGGGCGGGCAGTGTCCTCCGGTTGGTCCCCCGCCGTTCTCGACGAATACCACTTCGCACTTCTACGCGGAGGCGCTGGAAGTTTACAACGTGGGGTTGAATCTCACGGCTGCGCAAAAGACTATCGCCGACTACTGGTCCGACGGCGCCGGCGCCACCGGCACGCCGCCGGGACACTGGATCGCAATCGTAAGCCAGATCGCGCGAAAAGACGGCCTCACGCTGGCTGCCGCGGCCGAAGCGTACGCTCGCGTCGGAATTGCCGTTCACGATGCATTCATCGCTTGCTGGAACGCGAAATTCATCTACAACCTGCAGCGTCCGGTGACTTACATCAACAGCAACATCGACCCTAACTGGACGCCCTATATAGTCACGCCAAACTTCCCGACCTACACCTCCGGGCATTCGACACAGTCCGGCGCGGCGGCGCGGGTCCTCGCCGACATGTTTGGCACAAAGAGCTTCACCGACACGACCCACACAGACCATGGGTTGGTGCCGCCTCAACAGCCTCGCTCGTTCAAGTCGTTTGATGAGGCTGCCGCCGAGGCGGCCGACTCGAGGCTCTTCGGGGGTATACACTTCGCGTTTGACAACAACAACGGGCTCGCTTGCGGGCAGTGTATCGCCCAGGCGATTCGCGACCGGGTAAGTTTCAAAGTCAGCGGCGAATGATCAGATTGTTTGAAGACCGGCATCGCCATCGGCCTCATCGAATGGCCAAGTCTTCAGCTTAAAATCAATCAATACCGTTAGGGCCGCGACTTCACTCCAGGCAGAGTGACCGGCGTAACGCCGCGAGTGTTTTCGAGAGGCAGCGAAGTAATACGAACCCATTGTTTTTTCAACCACGTCCAGAAAACCCGAACTCGATTGAGGTAGAAGCAGGTATGACGAAGTTTGAAATAGCCGCCGCTCTTCTGGAGATCAGTTCGTTGCTGAGACTCAAAGAGAAGGAACCGTTTCGCGCCAAAGCTTACGCGCGAGCCGCCCAGGCCCTGGCCGAAGCCGGCGAGAACTTTCCTGAGCTTGTGAAACAGAATCGATTGACTGAAATCAAAGGCATAGGAACATCGCTGGCGGGGGTCATTCGCGAGCTTCACACAACGGGCCGCGCCGCGTTACTTGAGGACCTTCGAGCTGAGTTCCCGCAGGGCGTCGTGGCGTTGTCAAAGATCGGCGGGCTCACTAAAGAGAAGATTCGTACGCTGAACACCGCGCTGGGCATCAGCACCCTCGACGATTTGAAGACGGCGCTCGAAGCGGGGAAGATTCGCGAGCTGGCCGGCTTCGGCATCAAGAGCGAAGCGGCGCTGCGAGATCAGATCGCAAAATTTGAGCAACCCAGCGAAAGCATACTGCTCATAAACGCATTGCGAGCCGGGGAGAGATTGCTTGAGTTTATGCGAACGTGCAAAGGCGTCGAGCGTGTGGACCTTGCCGGGTCCGCGCGCCGGTGGAATGAAATCGTGTCGACGATTCGCGTCACTGCTTTGGCCGCGAGTAATCACGCGGCCGCCGTAAAACACTTTCTTGGGTTTCCGACAATCACCGAGGTCGAGCAGAAGACGCCCGACTATGCGGCCGTAAAACTCAGTGAGGGTGCCCGCGCCACAATTTCGGTGGCATCCGCGGCCGAGTACTGGAATCTGCTTCATCACGAAACCGGATCGACATCATTTGAAACGGCGCTCGGTCGAATCGCCGGGACGAAGGGCCTCCAACTGACCCCGAGAGAATTATTGCCTGTTGGAAAACGAAAGTCCTTAAAGGTGGAGAGTGAAGCGGACATCTATCGCCACCTGGATATGCAATTCGTACCGCCGGAGCTGCGCGATGATGACAGCCACATAAAGGCTGCGCTTGCAGGTGAGATACCGAAGGACTTGATCAAAGCTGAACACATCAAAGGCATGGTTCATTGTCACACTACGTATTCCGACGGCCGCAACTCGGTTGAAGAGATGGCGCTCGCGGCGCAGTCGATGGGAATTGAATATATGACAATCACCGATCACTCGCCGACCGCTTTCTATGCCGGCGGGCTAAAAGTGGATCGGCTGAAGAAGCAGTGGGAGGAGATCGATCGAGTGCAGGAGCGGGTCTCGATCAAACTGCTACGCGGAACGGAATCAGACATACTTCGCGACGGCGAGCTCGATTATCCGGACAACATACTCGAGAAATTCGACGTCATCATTGCCAGCATTCATAACCGCTACAAACTGGACGAAGCTGCGATGACGAAACGAATCATCAACGCGATGAAGAATCCGCTGTTCAAGATATGGGGACATCCGCTGGGCCGCCTGGTTCTTCGCCGGCCGCCGATTTCATGCCGCATCGAAGAGATATTGGATGTGATCGCGAAATCACGCGCAATAATTGAAATCAGCGGTGATCCGCATCGGCTGGACCTCGAACCGAGATGGATCAAGGAAGCACGCAAACGGCGAATCAAGTTCGTCATTTCGACTGACGCGCATTCGATATCGGATCTCCGAAATTTGAAGTTCGGAATCGGCATGGCTCGCCGCGCCGGAACAACGTCGCGTGAAGTCCTGAACACCCGTGGCGTGGGACCTTTTCGAAAAGCGGTCAAGCCCTGATCACAAATATTCGGGCGCAATCCCACCAACACGCAGTTGGCAGCCCACGCAGTGGGCGACAGCGTGTAGCCCAGGGCAAGTCCGCGCAGCCCCGGGGTTAGCGTTGTGTCCGACGACCGTAGCCCACGCAGTGGGCGAAGCCCACGCAGTGGGCGACAGCGTGTAGCCCAGGGCAAGTCCGCGCAGTGTAGCCCAGGGCAAGTCCGCGCAGCCCTGGGTTAGCGTTGTGTCCGACGACCGTAGCCCACGCAGTGGGCGACAGCGTGTAGCCCAGGGCAAGTCCGCGCAGCCCTGGGTTAGCGTTGTGTCCGACGACCGTAGCCCACGCAGTGGGCGACAGCGTGTAG